>Ga0209777_10005000_pt1 | contig 15470 bp, 14 predicted proteins | sample FrelakmetHBP12HB_FD_187147 | JGI IMG/M metagenome (GOLD analysis project Ga0209777, IMG submission 187147) | Freshwater lake sediment microbial communities from the University of Notre Dame, USA, for methane emissions studies -HBP12 HB (SPAdes)... | ecosystem: Environmental > Aquatic >... | reverse complement strand
CACCACGCCCATGAGCGCGATCGAAAGGAGGGCAATGCCGGTGCCCGTGTTGATCATCCAGTAGTCCCGGGTTTTCTTGCTGAATTCCCTCGACGTGTAAATGTCCACATCGTGAACCTCGCTCTGCAGACGCTTCTTGACGTCCTCCACCGCGTAACCTGGAGCCACCTTCACAAGAACGTAGGTGGTGTTGCCTTTGTTGACGGCCGACAGATTGACGGCGTTCTTGAACGACGTAAAGATGTAAGGATTCTGGATAAACGACCGGGCGCCCCGGGTGATGCCGACCACGCGCACGCGATGACCGTTGATTTCCGTCTCCGCTCCGATCTGCAGGTTGCCCAGGCGATTGCTCTCCGCCTCGTCGTAAAAAATGGAATTGAAATACTTCACGTCTTGCGGATTGCCTCGCACAATATTCCAGGGCACGCCCACCAGAGTGTCGGGATTAAATCCGACCAACTGCACGGTCTCCTGGCTGCCACTTGGGGTCTTCCAGTAGCCCCAGCCCAGCAAGTACTTTTCCGCCCACAGTACTCCGGGAATCTCTTGCACCTCGTAGAGTTTCTTTTCGCTGAAGGGGCGCCCGAAATCAAAATTCTCCAGCCCATGCGCGGTTACCCAGAGGTCGGCTTCAGTGTGGTCGATCAGGACGCTGACATTCGAAAGAAAAGCCAGGTAGATGCCCAGTTGGATGGTGATTAGGACCACCGCAAAGGTGATTCCCGCCAAGGCCACGGCAAAGCGAACCTTGTCGTGGAGCAGGTTTTTGCGGGCGATGGAAACCACAGCACCTCCAGGTGAGCCGCGCAATTCTAACGCGTCTGAGGGCCGTTGTCAGTGATCAGTTTTCAGTGGTCAGTGGTCAGTAGTCAGTGCTTAGTGGCTAGGCACTCGGCACCAGGCACTGCGCACTAGCCGCTACCTTTTGGGGTGCAGCTACTTTACGACCTCAGCCATCTGGCCTGAGGGCACTTGGAAAGAATCTGAGCGCAAGACGGTTCGCTTGAAGCTTCCAGGCGTTCCCGCCGGCTGGTAGAACACCACCTGCAAGTTCACATGCGAGGCCAAGTATTTGCGGCTGCCTTCGGGCCCCCAGATGAAGAAGGGTTTTGAAAGCGCCTCACTCTGCGTCGTGGTAGGAGCGAGCACCGCAGTCGAGAGCATGTTCTCCACGGGCCAGCCGGAGTGCGGGTCCATGATATGGCAGTAAGTCTTGCCGCCGATCCGGAAGAACTTCTCATAACTGCCGGAGGTGGAAAGCGAGTAGTTCCGCAGGTGGACGACGTCTCCCACCTTGTGCGGATCGTAGGGGTCGCGCACCTTGATGGTCCAGCCGCGTTCGTCGGGCGGCGAACCCAGGGCGTAGATGCTGCTCATGCCGCTGGAGACCAAAGCGGCCGAGATGCCGTTCGAGCGGAGAATCTCCACGGCCTGGTCCACGGCATAGCCCTTGGCAAGGCCGCCGAGGTCGAGTTCGACTCCCTTGGTGTCAGACCGGATGGTGCGCCGGTCGGGATCCAGTTTCACGTGCTGATAGCCGACTTGTCGGAGGACCTGTGCGATCTCGGCCCGGCTGGGCACACGGCCTTGTCCGCGAAAGAATCCCCAGTGCTTCATCAGCGGGCCCACGGTAATGTCGAACGCCCCGCCGGTATCCCGGCTGTAGCGGAAGGCGTCCTCGAGGAGGCGAAAGAACTTCGGCTCGACGATGACCTCGCGGCTGCCTGCCTCGCGGTTGATCCCGGAAAGCTCGCTTTCCGGCTTGTAGTTGCTCATCTGGCCATCGAGGCGATCGACCTCCTCAAAAACCTCCTCCACGACTTCCGCAAGGTAGTTGCGATCTTGCCCGTAAGCCACCACGGTATAGACGGTCCCCATCGCCTCGTGTGAGGCTTCGTAGCGCACCACCTCGGCCTTCTGCCCGCCGAGACTCAGCGCGCAGGCGCAAAGCGCCAGCAGGGCTCTGGATAATTGCTTCATCGAAATCACTGTATCATTGATTCAGTTCCTTCCCCTGTCCCCTGTAACCTGTGCCCTGTAACCTTTCCATTGATTCACTGAATCACTGAGTCAGTTTCTCCCGCTCGGGCCTTATAATTGATTCACTGAATCAATGATTCAGTTTTTCTCGTTTGGCGGGACGGGTCAGAATCATCTCGGCCCGCCGGGCGACAAAAAATGAGCAAGACTTATACTATCGCGAGAACGCGCCGTAACGGCAGGCTGGTCCGGGTCAAACCGGACGGCGCCGAAGAAGCGCTGAACACTCCATCACTGGCTCCGCGGAGTGCTGTGGAAATCGAGACCGCCGCCGCCCGCGACCCTGATAACCCGCCACTCACCGAGGCTCGGGCAGGGAAACTGCGTCCCGTTCCGCGCGTTAAGACCCTCCGGCGCGCCCTCGCGCTGACCCAGGAGGAGTTTGCCGCGCGCTACCACATCCCTCTTGGCACCCTGCGGGATTGGGAACAGGGCCGCTCGCAGCCGGACCAGCCGGCTAAAGCCTACCTCACCGTCATCGCCCGCGATCCCGAAGGTGTCGGGCGGGCATTGCATCCTGTGCCCAGCTAACCGGCGGAAGCCGACAAGATTCGGGAGATCCCGGAGACTAAGAAGTGACCCTCTGCGCCAGCCTGCGATTTTGACCTTCGCTCATCACTCGTCACTAGGCACCAGTCACTAGCCACCGCCCTTCAGTGTCCTTGCTGACGGCTGACCGCTGAGAGCTTCGCCCGTCACTCGCCACTAGGCACCAGCCACTAGCCACCGCCCTTAAGACTTCGGACGCTCTTTCTGGCCACCTGTCACTCGACGCTCGCCGCCAGCCCGTCGTCCCCGGCTCGTAAAAGCCGCGGAGTTCAAAATCAACTCCGCGCTACCCCGCTCTCAATCTGAGGACCTCAACATCTGTATTGACATCCAAGGGCGAAAAGCCGCAGGGGAGAGAAGCCAGGAGTCAGGAGTCAGGGGACAGGGGACAGGGAACAGAAGGAAAGTAGCGCGACACTCCGTCAGCTGACGGACTGGAAAGCGAGCCCTGCGCTACGCGTGCTCACTTGAGCGTAAGTTGATGCTGGGCAGCCACCGTTGGCGAAGGCTCTAAGTCCGGCTCAGACTTCGAGCGGCGTTCGAGGGCCTTCCACAATTTGCCGAGAGGGCCGGCGGCAGCCCGACGCCGGAAGTACGCGATTTCCTCTTCGGGCGAGAGTCCTTTGATCTCTTCGTAAACCTCCGTCTGCGCCTTGCGCTTGAAGGCGATACAGTCGAAGCCTTTTGCCGGCCTACCTCGCTTCATCCAGGCGTACCTCCTGCGGGGAAACAATCGACAGCAGGCCGAAGCCCGTCTGAAGATTTACTTGATTATACGCCCGCATTTTGTCAATCCGCACGATGTGTTTGAAGTTCCAGGAGACAATGGCATCCGCACGGGCGACAGTGGCGGCGGCCACGTGGGTCGCGTCGTCCCTCGATTGCGCATCCAGGATCCCCGCCGCCAAGTAGGCATTGCGGAGATCAATGACGTCCTGTGTCAGAGCCACTTGCGCCAAGGCGCCGTCGGGCAAAGAGGTCAACAACTCGCGCACCCGAGCCGGCGCCCCGGCGAGCTCCCTCACCACGACCTCGCTGAGCAGAAGCTTGACCCGTCCGGCGCGCACCAGGTTGAAGAACCGCTGCGATTCGGCTGCGAACTTCGCATCAAAGTACCCGCCGAAAACGGACGTATCTGCGTACACTCGAAGCGGCTTCATTTTCACCCACCTGCATTCGGTGTCTCCCAAGAGCTTACATCAGATTCAAAAGCCAGTGTAGCGCAGCCTTGTCCTTGAATGCTGCGGCTTTTCCATCTGTGCTACCGGATGAGGGGGTCATCCCTCGAAGGTCCTGTTGCCGTGAGTTGTGTCGCTGGTATACTGGTGCCAGATGGCAGGAGGCGGGACAAACGGCATCGAGGAAAATCATGGCGGGAATCACGGTACCGAAATCGAGGATCGCCGAGTTTTGCCGGCGAAATCACATCCGGAAGCTCGCGCTGTTTGGCTCTGTGCTTCGGTCCGATTTCAGGCCGGAAAGTGACGTGGACGTTCTGGTGGAGTTCGAGCCTGGGAGGAGCGTCGGCTTCTTTGAGCTCTATGATATGGAGCAAGAGTTGTCTGAGATCTTTGCAGGCCGAAAAGTGGACCTGAACACGCCGCAAGGCCTCAGCAAGTATTTCCGCGACGAAGTGCTGGCCGAAGCTGAGTTTGAATATGCCGAAGCATGACCCCACTGTCCGTCTGCTGCACATGCGAGACTTTGCCCGCAAAGCCCTCCAATTGACGGCAGGGAAGACGCGAGCCCATTTGGAAAGCGATGAAGTGTTGCGCTTGGCCGTAACGCATTTGCTCGAGCTGGTAGGGGAAGCTGCGGCTCATATCCCGCAAGACGTTCAGGAGAAATACCCGGCTGTTCCCTGGCCTAAGATCGTCAGCATGCGGAACAGGCTGATTCACGGCTACGACAGCGTGGACAATGCCATCCTCTGGGACGCGCTTACACATAACATTCCGGAGTTGCTAAGAGAACTGGAGGCAGCGCTCTCCCCCGGGCGCGAATAATGCCCACCCACGACATCTCCGTCAGCCGACAGAAGCTCTAAGCCTGCAGCCCTTTCTCCCCGGACTCGAAGAAGCCGCGGCGTAATTCCGCCAGGAGCGGAATAACTTCGCGCAACCCCGCTCGCGACAATTGACTCACTGAGTCAGTGAGTCATTGAATCATTTAAACCCAAAGGGGAAAAGGGGGCGAGGCTGCGACGACGCAATGGCTCACTGATTCACTGATCCAGTGAAGCAACGCTTTTCACTCGTCACTTGTCACTTGTCACTCGTCACTTGTCACTGGCTGCTGCTTTTGGAGGCCAAAGGACCTTCTGACCTGTCTCGATGGCGCGGTTGCCGTAAATGACCCCCAGGGAATCGGCTGCGCCGAGCTCCAAGGGGACAACCACAGGTTTCCCCTCACGGACGCTCGCAAAGAAATTGGCCTGCTCGGTCCACCACGGGTCATGCGGTTCCTCGTACTGGTAGATCCCTAGCGAGGCCAGCCAGCGCTTGGCGTAGCGCGTTTCACGATCCACAAAGCCGCCATCGCCACTGCCGCTCTCGGGGAAGATGGGGATCCCTTGCTGGGCGGCCGCCTTGCCAACCGTCGCTCCGGCCCACCAGTTCCCTTGCCCCCCACTCGCGGTCACCTTGGCGACAGCTTCCCGGTAGTACAGGCCCTTCCCCAGGGTAATCTCCAGAGTTCCCGCGTCACCCATGATCTGCTCGGTGAAATGGAAGTGGGCATTAAATAGCATGGAACTGTAAACGAGTTTTCGGCCGCCAGGGTATTCGAAGATGCACTCGATGTTGTCAAAGGTCTCGCGCCCATCCTTCCAGTAGTCATTTCCGCCCGTGGCGACAACCGAAAGGGGCTCCGCCCCAAAAGCCCAGTTCGTCACGTCGATCTGATGTGAGGCGAATTCCGCCATGGGTCCACCCGAATACTCTTTGTACATGCGCCAATTGATGAGGCGCTCGTACTTCGGGTCGGGCACCGGCCGGCGCCAGTTCCCGTTGCTGTGCCACTGCGCACGCACCATCATCACTTTGCCGAGCGCCCCTTTGCGGACCATTTCCATCGCGACCTGATAGAGAACGCTGGAACGGCGCTGCAAACCCACTTGCAGGACTTGCTTCGGACGCTCTGCTGACGCCTTGCGAATCTGTTCGTATTCCTCTTCTTTGAAGAACATGCTCTTCTCGACAAAGACGTGCTTGCCCGCACTCAGAGCGTCTATGACCATCTGCGAATGAAGATTGAGCGGCGTGACAACATAGACGGCGTCGAGGTCTTTCCGCTCCAGCATCTTCCGATAGTCCTGGTAGGTGTCGGGGTTGGAGCCGATGGTCTCCACCCCTTTCTTAAGATTGGGAGGATAGATGTCGCACGTGGCGATGCAACGGGCTTCCGGGATGGTGGCTGCGAAGCCGAGCAGAGTGCAGCCTTCCGTCCCCGTGCCAATCATACCGAACCGCACCACATTGCTGGGACTGGGGGTCGCCAGAAGGGCGGGCGCGCCCGCTCGGGGCAGCGCAGAAACTGCGGCCACGCCAGCCGCGGTCTTCAAGAAATCTCGCCGGGTAACATCCTGCGCCTTCTTCATCCTAAGTCCTCCTTGTTACATCCGCGATCCATATCATCGCACATTTTTCTGGTTAGGGCTTGCCTCGCCTCTTGGCCCTGCTTGCGCGGGCAGCCGTCGACTCCGGGGGGGGGGCAGCGGGAGATTCCTGGTATCTACAGCCATGATCTGGGGGCTCCGTTGCAGAAACGAAGGCGGGAATTCACGCAGACACACACCTCCCGTTGCGATTTTCAGCAGTTCAGTAGCCAAACAGATTCGCCCTGGCCATGCCCTAACCTATTGAAAACATGGACGGTACTTCACGGGATCAGGGGTGCAGCTTTCTTCCCTCGAGCTCTCGTTCCGCAACGTTCTGCGTCGTTCGCACCTTCGCGTCTCTGGTACTCAACACTGAGTTATACTTATTTAGGAGGATGGAGCGAAAACGTTGAGCCCCGGAGTCCTGATCAGTCGTACGCTCTTTTTCGCCGCCGCGTTGCTTCTCCTTGCCTCCCAGGGGTTCTGCCAAGTAACGCCTCCTGCCGATGACGTTACAGTGGAGACCCTGAAATTCACAAGGGTCTATTCCGCAATCCAGCAGAGTTTTGTGGATACCGTGGATCCCGACCAGGCCATCTTCAACGGCGGCATTCGCGGGATGCTCTCCACTCTCGACCCCTTCTCGGCTTTCTTCGACCGCGAGCAATTCGAGTTGCTGCAAGAACAGGCGCGGGGGGAAGCGCTGGGATTCGGCTCCATCCTTTATGTGACCCCCGGGAAGGTCCTGGTGCTTCAAACGACCCTGGGCTCGCCTTCCTGGCGTGCGGGTTTGGGGCCGGGAGACGAAATCGTGGAGATTAATGGCACGCGAGTGGCCGCCCTCGATTTCCAGTCGCTGATCGAGCTGCTCCAACACTCCCGATCGCAACCCGTACGGCTGGGAGTGATCCAGCCGGGCAAGCTCATCCCCCAGGATTTCGACTTGAAGCCCGCCGAAATCGCCTTGCCCACTGTGGACAAGGCCTTTCTACTCTCACCGGGCTTCGCCTATGTTCACCTCACCGGCTTCGAGATGAAAACCGCACAGGAGGTCAGGGACACGCTGGTCCGCCTCGACGCCTCTCACCTGAAGGGTTTATTGCTCGATCTTCGTGATAACCGCGGCGGAATTGTGGACGCCGCGGTCGACGTGGCCAGTCTGTTCTTGCCGCCTGATGTGCTGGTGCTCACGACGCGTGGCCGCTCGATGCCCCAGAAAACTTATCGGACCTCTCGAGCTGCCGAACGCTTCGACGGCCCTTTGATCGTTCTCGTCAACGGCAACACCGCCAGCGCCGCGGAACTCCTGGCAGCGGCTTTGCAGGAACATGACCGCGCGGTTATCGCGGGCGAGGGAACTTTTGGGAAAGGCGTAGTGCAATCGGTCGTGGGGCTCGATGAAGAGACCGGGCTGGCGCTGACCACGGCCCAATACTTCACTCCCAGCGCCCGCTCCATCCAGCGGCCTCTTCCGGGTACAGCCCTGGCCATAACCGATCCTGGCCTTGAATCCTCGGGAATTTCGAGCACGAAGGAAGCCGGGAGCGGGTTTCACACCGACGATGGCAGGCCTGTTTCCGCGGGCGGCGGGGTAACGCCCGATGTGACGATCCCGCCTCGCCCCATGGACCCCTGGTTGGCTTTCCTGAACCAGGCGGGGGCCTTCACCGACTTTGCCTCCGAATACTTGACCCTGCACGGCAAGGTGAGCGAGGCCTTCGAGCCCTCTTCGGAAGTCCTCGACGGCTTTCGAGATTACTTAAGCAAGAACCAGATTCGCGTGCCGGAGGATTATTGGGTCCAGGACCAGGAGGCGTTGAAGCAGAGAATCAAAACGGACCTGTTTAATCTCGTCTTCGGACTCGCTCGTGGCGACGAGATTGAGACCCGGGGCGACCCGCAAGTCCAGCAAGCCGCACAACTCTTCCCTCGCCTCTCGCAAATCCTGAAAGGGCCCGATCGGTAATTTCACGGGTTGGATATGCCCAGCGATTGTACCTCTGCGGGCCGAATCTGGTAGATTCAGTCCCGAGGCCGCCGAGCCAGCGCCAGGCTGGCGCGGCGGAAGGCTGCTCAGAAACCATCGAGGATACGCACTCGGAGGAAAAATGAGAAGATTCCTTTCGCTTGCAATCTTGGTCGTCATTTCCGTAGTCGTTGCTTCCGGTCAGACGACCAATCCCGTCTCTATTTCTTCTGACGGCTGGACGCTCACCGCGGACGCCGAGCGAGGCGTCCTGGACATCGCCTACGAAAAATTGGGGACTGTCGTTAAGAACGTTCGCCTGAATCTTCAGGCGGAGGGCCAGCGGCGCCCGCTCACGAGGTGGTCCCTGGAAACGCCAGAGGCAAATCGCCTATCCATCAAAACAACTCAGCCGCGCACCGCCTGGTTGTTTACGCTGGGGCCGGGCACTCTGGAAATCTCAAGCACCTCGGCGGAGGCTGTGATCACCGCGCAGGCGCCCGCCCCGGCAGATCGCATCCTGGCCCGCTTGATGGACCTCGAGGGAGTCCCGGTCACCTGGGTCGGCACGCAGGAAGTTGTGGGCACCTACGGCGGGAGTGATACGCGCAATCCTTCCCACCTGCCACGCCGGAACCCGGAAGTCATGTATTTCTCACTGGGGCAGGTGTCGAGCTCGAACCTGCATGCCCTCTTCGACCGGAAGGTGGACACCGCCATCCAGTTTCCCGAAAAGACGGTGATGAGGCGAAGCAACACCGACGCCGACCTCCTCGACGTAACCATGCCGGTGGCCGGCAATGCCCTGCTACGCGTCATTCCGAATTACTTCACCGAAACTCTGGGTGTCCCCTACTACGTCCCCTTTGATGACAGCTATTTCAGCCGGCCACCGATGGTCTGGAGCAGTTGGACCAGCTATTACGACGAGGTGACGGAGCAGGACATGGTCCGCAACGCCGACTGGATCGCCGCGCACCTGAAGTCCTACGGCTTCCAGTATGTGCAACTGGACGACGGCTACGACCGCGGCAAAAATGGAGAGCACTATTGGATCGAAAAGTGGGATCAGGAGAAATTTCCTCACGGCCCCAAGTGGCTGGCGGATTACATCAAATCCAAGGGCCTGCACGCGGGCATCTGGATCGTCCCCAATGCTTATGCGGGCGCCGTGGAGCAGCATCCGGAATGGTACCTCAGATTTCAGAATGGGAAGATCGTGCTCGATTACCACACCCCCTCCCTGGATTCCACCAACCCCGAGGTGCTGGATTTCCTCAAGAAGGAATTCACGACTTTGGACGACTGGGGGTTTGAGTATTACAAGTTTGATGGCGAGCACGCCATTCCCAAGTACGCGCCGGGCGTTGACCTGAGCAGGCTGTACGACAAGAACCTGGACCCACTGGTCGCCTATCGGAATCGGCTGCAATTGATTCGCGAGACGATCGGCCCCCGGCGTTTCATCGAGGGATGCCCCGCAGGCACACCGCTGAACGGCATCGGCTTTTTCAATTCCTACTTCAACGGGGACGACCTCTACGGCAGCTGGCAGGGGATGTACGCGCTGTTCAGTTCCATCAACGCGAACGCGTTCCTGAATCACCTGCTGGTCTACGTGATGCCCGGTGAGGGTATGGAATTGAACCCGCCGATGAGCGTTGCGGAGGCGGAAAAGAAGCGGGACCGGCGCGTGGTCGAGACGGCGCGCACCCGCGAGGAACCTTTGCAGGGACTCGGCACGACCCTCGCGGAAGCGCGCACCGTGGTCAGCTTTGTGTCGCTGACGGGAGTGGCGTATCCCATGGCCAGCGTCATGCCCGAACTGCCGGAAGAGAGGGAGCAACTCTTGAAGAAGACCTTGCCGACCGTGCCGATCCTGCCCATCGACCTGTTCAGCCGCGGCACGGACATGAGCTGGGATAAATTCAAGCACACCACGGCCGACGATTACATCCACAACTACCCGGAAATTCTGGACCTGAAGGTGAACGCCCCGTCCGGAATCTACGACGTGGCGGCCCTGACGAACTGGCGAAGCTGGACCGCGAGCCGTGAGCTGGACTTCACGGAACAACTCGGGCTTGACCCAAGCGCCTCCTACCTTGCCTTCGATTTCTGGAATCAGAAGATTCTGGGCGCTTTCAAAAACCGGTTGGCACTGGAGGTCGAGCCTCACGATACGCGCGTGCTCTTGCTTCACCAAGCCTCGGGCCGCCCCCAACTCGTCGGGACCTCGCGGCACATCACGGGCGTCGTCTCGATTTTGAGCCTCGCCTGGGACGACGCCAAGAACACACTGCGCGGCTCCTCTCAAACGGTACCCGGCGATCCGTACACTCTTTGGGTCTACGTTCCCGGCGAAGAAGAGGTGCTGCAAGTGCGGGCGAGCACCGAGGGGAATCGAGAGGTTCCCGCACAGCATCAGCTGGCGGGGAATTCGCTCAGCGTAAGTTTTGCGGGGCAGCCGGAAACCGTGAATTGGGAAATCGCATTCAAGCGATGAAGGCGGGCACGCGGAGTGGGTCGAGAATGGGATCTGTGGAAAACCCACCCTTTGTTTTCAATCACATAGTGGGTTCGTTTTTCCATTTTTGAGATTCGGTCATGACAAGATATATTATCTATGTTTTGTAGACTTATGTCGCCTGACCTGCCTTGTTCCTACGGAGAAGCGCGGAGAGGAAAAACTGAAGAAACAAAATCAGTGGAGCCTGTGGCAGCCGCTCACCTTGACGTGCCCGGGGCGGCATATTGTACACCTATCGATGCAAGTCCGCGGCGGCCGGCGGAAAAAGTGTAGAGGGAACCCACCGCGGAGACGACAGAGGCACAGAGAAGCTTTGAAGAAAGGGCTTCCTTAACCGCGAAGACGCGGAGAGCTTTTTCCCGCTTGCCAGTTGCCGGTTGTCCGTCAACTTACGTATGGCGAGCGCGGCCTTTACCGGCAACTGGTCGCTTCTGAGTTTTGCCCCTGCACGATAGTTGTGGTATAACAGTTATACCCAGATGCGATTTCGCTTCGATGTGCGAAAGAGCGAGCGGCTGAGGGCAAACGCCAGGCGAGGAATCGGGTTCGAGGAGGCGCAGGAGATCTTCACGCACCCGTACTATCTCGACCAACGGCAGGACCTCCCGGAGCAGTATCGAGCAATCGGCTGGGTAGGCGAACAGCTCTACGCGCTCATCTTCGAGCTGAGGGAAGATGAGGAGGGCGAATACTACCACTTGGTGACCTTGTGGAGAGCCACCCGACAGGAGCAAAGACTTTATGAAGAAAACTCGTAAAACCGGAAAGCCCGTCTCGGCAGAGACCATTGCCCGGATGGCGGATCAGGGCAAGGATGTCTCCGTTTTTTTCACCAACCAGGGCAAGCTGATGCAGCCCGTCCAACGGGTGAACGTTGATTTTACTTCGACGATGCTGAACGAACTCGATCGGGCTGCTGAGGAGCTGAACGTCAGCCGGCAGGCGGTGATCAAGACGCTAGTCCGCCAGGCCCTCGACCAGCACTACATGGCGGCGCCGGGCCGCGCGAAGATGAATCGTGGGCAGTAACCCACCCCTGTCCCACTCCCTCCGGCTGATCGTTATCGTCGGCCGCCCTTCGCCAGTCGCGATTTTGGATTTTTAGAATTCCATTTTCCCAATTCGTGCCTCCCGTTTGCCATTCCAGGCGCTTCGTGGAGAATGGGTCCGGATACCGATCGCCTGAACGACGGACCGCCGCGGCGTTGACGGGAGGCCGGGGGGGATGTAGATTCAGCCCATGACCAAGAGCCCCAGCGTGGATGAAGAGCGCGGGGTTCGGGAGCAACAAGCCGCCAAACACGCCGTCGACGTCAAAGCGATTCTTGCGGCGGCGAAGAAAGGCCAACGCCAGTCGCGACCCGAGTGGGTTTAGCTTCTCCCAAAGAAGAGGCTGCGCGTCATTTGATGAGGTACATTTCCCATGCCCCTTGAACTTCCCACGCCATCGCCGGCGCCCTTCAAAAACCGCCGGGGCTGGCTGATTGCCTTCGGCGTAATCCAGATTTTAATTGGGTCCTTTTGCGTGCTGGTCCTCGCCGTCATGGTGCTGGGACTGCTGATAGGGTTAATCCGCGCCAACCGGCCCACACAGAGTCCGGAAATCACAGGAGCCGTCGCGGTCATGGCCGTTCTCGTTTACGGAGGCCTCGGTGCAGTGTTTCTGATCCTCGGCGTGGGGTCGATTAAGTGCAAGAACTGGGCTCGGATCGGCACGCAGATCGTCAGCGGCTTCTGGCTGTTCACGGGGATTCTCGCCGGTCTTTTCCTCGCATTCATTCTTCCCAGCACGTTTGAGCAACAGGGCAAAATTCCGCCTGAACAACAGCGCCTAGGCCTTATCTTTCTGGGTGTCTTCATGGCCCTCTTTATGGTCATCGTACCGGCGATCCTGTTGGTGTTTTATTCGCTCCGGAGCGTTCGAGCGACGTGTTTGGCAAGTGGGTTGGGGCAGACGCCAACAACGGCGACGACAGAGCATGTAGCGGCAACGCCTCCGGGTTGGGTGATCGCGCTGGCGGTGTGGGAAGGTTTCGGCGTTCTGGGCGTGTTCTCCCTTTTGGCGGTGAGGGGGAATGTGATTTTTGGCATTGTGGTGCACGGGCCGGGCGCCGTCATTTTGATGACGACCCATGCTGCCCTAAGCCTGATCGCGGCGTGGCTGATCTATCGGAGAGACTTCCTCGGTTGGGAGATTTCCCTGTTCAAGCTCTTGTTTTGGGCAGCTTCCTGGGCAGTCACCCTTCTGCGCCGCGACCTGCTCGAGGTCTATCAGGAGATTGGACTTTCCGCGCAGCAACTACAACTCTTCCGGCAGCAGCATCACCTTCCGGCGATGGTTGGCGTTCTTACCTTAGGGGGGTTCGTACCTCTCTTACTTCTGCTCTTGTACACGAAGAAGTACTTCTCGCGGCGAGGCGCAGGCGCTGGGCCGACGGGTGCAGGGCCGGATCTCCCGAATTCGCCTCTTAGCTGACGGCTCCCGACCAGGCGGAGGCAAGTGGCCCCCGGCCTGGGGCCGGTCACGCAGGCGCAGGACGACGAGAAATCTTGCAGGGCGTTTATTCTCAGAGCGAGATTTCCCTCGACAAGCTCGGGACAGGCTCTCGCGGAGTTTATCCCGAGCGGGCAGAGCGAGATTCCTCGCTACGCTCGGAATGACAGCGAGGGACCGGGAATGACAGTGAAGGTTCGGAAGGCAGTGGCGGATTTCTTGGAACGGTAGCGTAGTCCTTAGTCCTAAGTCCTTGGTCCTTGGTCCTTGGTCCTTAGTCCTTGGTCCATTGTGAGTCGTCAGTTGTCAGTGGTCAGTTGTCCGTCGTGGGTGGTAAACGATTCCATCCTTCACTCTCCGCATTCGACTGTGAACTGTGGACTGTCAACTGTCGACTGTTCTTCTAACTCGTCACTCGTCACTGCCCTAACTACGCCACCGCCTCCGCCTCGATTTCGACCAGCATTTCAGGGTCAATGAGGCGCGACACTCCGACCAGGCTGGTCGCGGGGTGAATCTCGCCAAAGAATTCGCAGTGGGCCTTAGCGACTTCCTCCCAGCGGTCGATTTGAGTGACATAAATGCGCGTCCGAACGACATTTTCCAGGCCCAGGCCCAGGCGCGTCAGCGCGCTCTCGATATTGCGGATCGTCTGGACCGACTGGGCGTACATGTCGCCCGGGGCCAGAACTTTCCCCGAAGGGTCAGTGCCGGTGGTCCCGGAAACGTGGACGTGATCCCCTACCTGCACGGCGCGCGCGTAGCCCACTTTGGGCTCCCAGGGGGTGCCGGAAAAAATCTTGTTTCTTTTCACCTTCATAAGCTTCTCCTTGTCGCACCGTTTTCGAAGTATCGCCGGTGAGCACGAGCTGCCAGCGCCAGGCGATTCCGTCGCCTCACCAAAGCCTCGCGGAAGCGGCGTTTCTCCTCGACCGTGCGCGGGATCACGGGAGGGACCGCCATCGGCTTCCCTGCCCCGTCGATGGCGACGTAAGTGACGAAGGCCGAACTCGTCTGCTTCCGCTCGCGAGTCAGATAATCCTCCAGAAAAACTTTTACTTCCACTTCAATCGAGGTATGGAAAGCGCGCGTGACGTGCGAACGCAGGACGATGAGTTGTCCCACCCGAATGGGATGAAGGAAATCCAGGTTGTCCACCGACACGGTCACCACCTGGGATTGCGCGTGACGGTGAGCCGCAATCGCCCCGGCAATGTCAATCAAATGCATCACCTTGCCGCCCAGGATATTCCCCAGGTGATTGGCGTCGTTGGGCAACACGACCTCAATCATGTCCACGGCACTTTCGGCAACGGTCTTACCCTTCGGCTTGGTCATGGCGAGTGGCGTTCCAACCCGACGGGATGAGTTGGTTGGTCAAAGACCCCGCAGCACACCGATACGTCGGGCACGTGCCGCTCTCCCCCGGCACTATAGCTTGTGTCACATCGGTAAGGCCGACCCGTTATGCGAACCCGCCCGCCGGGAGTTGGAACAGTACGAGCGGCGGATTTGAGAAAATGTGCTTTACTTCGGGACAGTCGCCTATACTATGCGAGCCTTCGAGCCGATGCAACTTGATTTGAGCCCTATGTGGAACTGGTCAGGTGTGGTCATTGCGGGTATGCTCAACGGCAGTTTTGCCTTCCCGCTGAAGACCGCACGCACCTGGAAATTCGACCACATCTGGATGGTCCATTCGCTGCTGGCTATGGTGGCGCTTCCCTGGGCCATCGTTTTCATTACGGTTCCAAGCTGGAGCGAAACGCTGGGCGCCGTGTCTCCGACCGGCTGGCTCGGCCTGGTGGGCTGGGGCCTGCTGTTTGGCATCGGCTCGCTCCTTTATGGGGTGGCGGTGGACCTGCTGGGAATCGCCCTGGGTTTCGCCATTCAGCTTGGCCTTTCGATCGTCCTCGGATCCCTGCTGCCACTCTTCTGGGCTCGCGCCATCTCCTTGCGCAGCCGGGAGGATTGGCTTTTCGCGCTGGGCCTGGCGCTGATGGTGGCAGGTGTGCTCGTCTGTGCCCAGGCGGGAGGCAAGAAGAGCGCCTCCCTCCCGGGGAGCGGACCCGGCGGGGCTAGCTCCCGACCCGGCCGGGACAAGTTCCGTGCGGGGCTCATCATCGCGCTTGTGGGAGGGATCCTGGCGCCCACGCTCAATTTTGGAATTCAATACGGGACTAACCTGCTGGCCAAGACGGGTGAAACGGCGGGCCGCGGCGGCTTTCCTGCGGTGATTTACCTGGCGTGGGCGGTGTTTCTTTCCGCCGCAGCTATGGTCCAGGCGGGC
>Ga0209777_10004999_pt1 | contig 15470 bp, 11 predicted proteins | sample FrelakmetHBP12HB_FD_187147 | JGI IMG/M metagenome (GOLD analysis project Ga0209777, IMG submission 187147) | Freshwater lake sediment microbial communities from the University of Notre Dame, USA, for methane emissions studies -HBP12 HB (SPAdes)... | ecosystem: Environmental > Aquatic >... | reverse complement strand
CACAAAGAAATCTTCCATGTAGGGGATAACTTCCATTCTATCAGGAAAATCATTACGGAAATTAATATAGATAGGCCGAGGATTCCAAAACCAAGTAGCCTTTACACACTCTGACTCAAAAGACCCTATGTCCTCTTTCTTAACCGGTATAATAATAGATGTCCCGTTGGACTCTACAGTCTCAGACTTGTTAACCATGTAAATTTTACCGGTATTATTCTCTTCAATAGCCGCTATATAGGTGTATTTAACTCCTCCAACTCGGGTAATTACAGAAAAAGAGTCAGAGTAGGCAAACGGAGTCTTACTCCCGAAGCCGAAGGCCCCTGTGAGACGATTTGTATCTCTTTTAGTAGATCCCCCGTAATTTACGAAAATTTCGGCCATCCGTTCCTCACTGATACCCGGGCCGTTGTCGATAAACGATATGGTGGTCTCTCCTGGATTAAGGAGGTCTTTATCTATCTGAATACGAATAGGTAGTTTGCCTTTTCCTACCTCCCGATTTGCGTCCCTGGAATTAGAAGATATCTCTCTGCAGATAGCCCCGATGGGATTGCTATACATTTTGGACCGGAGGGTTTCAAGGATAATACCCATGTCGCAGGAACGAATTCCAAACGGTTTGGATTCAAAATCGTCCGATATGGACACACTATTATGGGTGGTGTTTAATTTCATGATATATTATACGCGATTATATCATGTTCCATGAGAGCTATTTCAGCATTAACACGACATTTATAGGCCAATTCATTCATTTGTTTTTGGCGTTTTTCCAAGAAATTCTTATAGGATGTTTTTCTTTTTAAAACCACCCATATAACAATTGATATGATACCTATAATTGAACAGATGACAGCGGTTAATAACCTGTGGTTTTGATGTCCTAAAACCAGGAGGATAGACCGGGAAGTACACGCGTAACTGTAATCATTAGAGGCACATACCTCGGCCAGCTTATCTAAACTGTCCCCTGAAATTATAATAAAATTTTCCATTATAATGTCCTATATAATTTCTTTAGGCCATCGACCTGATTTTCTACATTTTAGAATTGCTTTTATGCTTCCATCTGACCATGTCTTTTTTCCGTATGTAGATTGGGAGATAAACCATTCACACCATCGATGATTGAGTTCAGAATCAGGTACATTCATATATTTTGGGTTCCATTTTAACGTAGAAAACATTTTACCTTTTTTCTTAATAAAGTTAAAGGACCGTACCGTTCTATGATTCTTCTTTTCCTCCGGGGTCAGAAAATCTTCCCGTTTAAAATTCCCAAATCGTTTCTTAAACTCTTTAGCCAGTTTAATGACGAGTTCCTCAAAGCTTAGCGCGGCCGGTTCTAAATGGGCACTATATGCCTGCCATATATAGGGATTCCGGTCTTTCATCCATTTTTTAGGGTTTCCGTGATAAACAAAAAACGACATATCTCCCCAGTACTCTGTCCGGTCATACTTCCAGGGCTCCCCGAATAATTTTTTATATGGAACGGATATTTTGGTGAATCTTTTTTGAGCCCGTAATAACTTCGGATCTTTTTTATAATCCTTTTCTATTCTTTTAAATTTCTTTTCAAATTCATCCTTAAATAGGTGTGCATTTTTGGAAGACGAATATATATCTACCCCTGACCGTGCTACGATTCGGTCATACCCTCGTTTACAGACATCCTGGATAGAAAAGCACAGGCCTCTTCCTAGTAAATTGTCCGGTTCCATGGCCGGGTGTTCCTGTAGGAACTCAATGGCTTTCCTGGCCGCTTTATTCCTTAAAAATTGGCCCATTAAAGCAGCGGCTTTATGGGGTGGTTTAATATTGTACATACTTATACTCCCTTTTAGGTATTATACGCGAATACATGATGATACTTTATTCTTTATATTAATTTAAAGTTAATTGTATCATTAGGTATGACACGATATGAGATATCCCGAGGAATACTCGCTCCTAAAGAGGAACCGTTAAAAGAACCTTCTATACCTCTTTTAAAGCATCCCAGGCTTATAATAATAGGTTCAAGGTGCTCCGGTAAGACCTCACTTCTTTTACGATACATAGAGAACTTAACTTTTGAGCAAACTCCCGCGTCTATATATGCCCATAATTCTACTGCTCGTTCTACTCTATATCAAAAGTGGCTTGAAAGAAACAACGCTAAAAATATCGATTTCCTTATATCGAAAAATTTAACACGTTTATGCTTATTACGAGGGAGACGGGTAAATTCAATTTTTATAGATGAAGTGTCATTATGTGGAATTAACGTATCTCGTCCTATAAACTTACATTATATTCTCACAATGCGGGACTTAGAACTGATACCAAATATTATTATAACTTGCGAATATATGGATTTTATCGAGTACATTTCCAACATTCCCACTTCACGTAATTCACATAAACACTTTTTTACCCCATATAAGGATATACAAACCTTAAGGATTAATGGATGTGAGTGGTTTATTCAAAAGATATAGTCAATTACCACCGGTTAAAACCGGTGGCTTGAGTCTACCTATAGACGGCATTGCGTATCGCAACGCCAAGTGACTCGTTTGGGCTATTGACTAAGCCCTGTTCCACTGACTTTTCAGTAGTGGAAAGAATGTAATTATCTCGGATATTTAAGGCAGCATTTATATCTGCGTGGTTTGTGTAACCACATACCGAGCACTCAAAATGAGACTTGTAACGATTATGCCTACTCCTATTACCACATCTGGAACATTTTCTTGACGTGTAATGAGAATCAACATATTCAACTTTCTTACCTAATGCTTCAGTTTTATAGGTGAGAAATTGCTCAAACTGAAAGAATGGCCAGCTCGAAATCCATTTGTTCATTTTCTTTCCACGCCTCTGAGTTCGTATAGAAGATAAGTCCTCCAAGACAAAAACAGAGTAAGGAAGCTGAGAAAGTTTCTTGGTCATAACATGATTAACATCACGGTTAAACCTCTTCTCCTTGCCAGAGATTTTTTTTAAAAGTCTCTTGGCTGAAGGAGTGCCTTTTGCCTGAAGTTTTTTCCTGTTATACAGATACTTTCTCTGAACATTACGTATAGCAGAACCAGACATATTTGTGCCATCAGAAAGAGTAGCTAAATTGTATAAGCCACGGTCTATCCCTACGACTTCCCCCTTAACCTCTTTAGGGGAGTCAGTTTCAAAAATTAAATTTATATAGAATTGACTATTAATATAAGAGAGGGTTCCTGATTTACAGACCCAAGAACTAAAAATTTCTTTATAATATTCAGGAATAGAAAGAATTTCTTTATGTCTTTTATTAAGTCCAGTAAGAGTTATTTGCTGACCACGAATAGTCAGAGTTCTTCGGTCGTATCTAAGGGAGGAATATTTTTTCTTTTTTATTTTTCTTTGAAACTTAGTAGCTTTAACCGCTTCTAAAGCGGTGTCCCTAATAGTTTGAATTAAAGCACTATTTATTTGAGGAAACTTATTTCTCAAAAAAGTATATAATTCTGTATGAGCTTTGGATTTATTATATGTTTTAGACTTAATAGACCATTTAGTATACCTATTGAAGATAGAGTTACAAATAAGGAGTAGTTCCAAGAACTCTTCCTTAGGTGGATTTATCTTGATTTTTAATGTGCGTTTCATTATTTTATAATATAATACATTATGGAACTAAAAGCAAATAGTCATTCATTACATTCTATAGGATACCATATAATATTTTGTCCTAAGTATAGGCATCAAGTCTTAGTTGGGGCAGTTGAGGTAGAAGCTAAAAGGGTCTTTTCTGAAATATGTGCCGACAATGAGTGGTCTCTCATCTCAATAGAAGTAATGCCTGACCATGTTCATTTATTTATTCAGTCTGACCCCTTTACTGCCCCATTTGAAATGGTTAAAAGGTTGAAGGCAATCTCTGCTATATATCTTTTTACTAAATTTCCCAACCTTAAGAAGCAAAAATTTTGGGGTTCAGGACTATGGAGTCGGAGTACTTATTATAACTCTGTTGGCCATATTTCAGAAGAAATGGTTAAAAGATATATTGATAGTCAGAAAAATAGAAAGGAATGACGCATTCATCCGCCGGTATAAAACCGGCGGTTTTCTGCGTGAAAAATCATAAAAAAGCCCTACATTAAGCGGGGCTTTTTATCTAAATTACTAATTAAAATTTTATGTGTTTAGAGTCATGGTCCCACTACTATGCACAATGTCCTCGGCTGTCCCAATAGCAGTTCTTCCTAAGTCATGCCGGGCACCATTCGAATCAAATGCAATTATGTGGTACTTCTCCCATGTTCCATCCCGAGCCCCGGAACTCCATGAAGCATTCCCGGATAAATTAGTTCCAGTATGAACAATTCTAACATCCTGTCGATGTCCGGAATCCCGATAGTACACGAATACCTTATTTAATTCACTTGTAGAATCAAGATACGTATCCGGTGAATCAGCTTGAATAGCTGAAACGATGTCAGCTTTATGTATATAAGATATTACTCCTGTACCATCCGCTACAGACCCCTGATTGAAATAACTGATTGACATAATAATATCCTTTTTATTTTATGTATTAAGATTCATAGACCCGCCGCTATGAGTAATATCCTCGGATGTTCCAATAGCGGTTCGTTCTAATCTATGACGTGCACCGTTAGAATCAATGGCTATAACTCGATACTTTTCCCATGTCCCATCCCGAGCTCCTGAATTCCATGAAACTAAACCTGATGGAACGGCCCCCTCATGGATAATCATAACATTCTGTCGATATCCAGGGTCTCTATAATATACTAACACTTTATTTATTTCATCTGTAGTATCAAAATAAGTATCTGACGAGTCAGCTTGAATAGCTGTAACTAACTCGTCACGGTTTATATAGGATGTCACCATTGTCCCATCCGCTACAGACCCCTGACTAAAATAGCTAATCCGAGGGGTGCTCTCTAGTTCTACCGGTCCAATATCAGGTATTGATGACCTTAATGTATTAAATATATCTGTTGCTAATCCAAGAGACGGGTCACCTGTATTAATAAGTGGGGAACCAGAAGATGGAGTAATTGCACTGGGTAATGATAATAGTAATAAATCGCTATTTTTAATAGTTATGCTAACAGATATAGTTTCAGCTTTAATAACTGCTGGGTCAACAGAAAGTTTTCCTGTTCCAACGTCAACAGCAGTAACTACAAAAGGGGGTCTTGTTGGTGAAAAGATGATAGGCACGTCATTAACTTGAAAACCGTTAAAATCTGTGCCTGTTATAGTAGTGATTACAGAACCAACTCTGATATTTGTTACATCAGTAAGATAAATATAAGGAGAAAGTGCCCCGATTGAGACCGACACTTCTATTTCTTCATCAGCAAAACCATCAGGATTATCTACACCAACTCTATTGGAATAAACAGTTAATATCGGATAAACACCCGGGGAATCATTATCTCGTGATATAAGAATCATCCCTGCTGAAAGCCCTGATGTATCGGTAAGGTCTATTAACTGTTCATCTGTATCTAGGTCATGATAAAAACGAGTTGCTGTTCTAACAATAGGGTTGCCAAACTTAACAGTAGTTTTAGAAAAAGTAGTTGTAGTTGTTGCAATACCTGAAAATTGAGTTGGAAGAACTGTTCCAATAGGAAAGCTGGTAAAACCTTGACCAATGTTATTACCACCATCAGTAAAACCGATACTAGTAATACCCGTTAAATTGTAAAATCCACAATATTTATAAGAACCAGTTACATTAGAAGTTGAAAAAACTGTAGTACATTTTCCTTCAAAATAACAAGAATCAATATTTGCAGATTGAGAACTTGCTGCACCAATACTCATTAAACTACTAGTAGAGATTTCGCCTTTATTTATAAAAGAGCAGCCTTTAGCAGAAAAAGTTCCACCAACAGGAGATTGAGATATTGATACAATGTATTGTCCATTACCTACAAATACACTATTTTCTAAATAGATACTAACCCTTAATGTTCCAGTCACACCTATTATTGCACCACTAGTTGATTCGAGAATTAATCTTTTAAGATTAAGTGTTGCATTACTTTGAGTAGATATTGCAAAACTAAGATGATTAAAAAGCATTCTTGCAATATCAGTATCCCAGCTCTCTATTGTATTTGTGGTACCGTTATTAAGATATAAAGTAGCTGGTCCACCAGCTGCAAATTCATGATAACCTTTACAATAATAAGTATTACTACCTGTTTGTATTGCAGTCTGAAATTGATTCCATCCAAAAGGGTCACTCGATGACCCAGTTGCACTTGACGTTGAAATGCCAAGATTAACATAATAAGTTGCCATAAAAACCTTTTTCTTACGAATTAATCTGAAATATCAATAACTATTTATGAATAAAGAACATTATGAATATCTTTAACTTTAGACTTATCCCCTTCTTCTAATTCATCCCGTAATTTATTGAGCTCTTTCTTCTTTTCAGAATCCTTCTCTGAATCGATACGGTCTTCTAATTCATTCACCATTTCTGTCAATTGTTTAACTTGCCGTTCAATGTCTGCTGAAGGATTTTTTAAATTTACCGCGTACGTCCAGTTCATATCAAAAATCCTTTTCTGTACTACAGGATTAAATTCAGTGGATTCTGCAAATTCCAGAATATCATCTTTTTTCTTACTTTTAACTATCTGATTCAAAGCATATTCTTGTACTTCTAAAACCGGATTTTTTATTTCTTTTAAATCCATGGGGTCGTTCTTTACTATTTCCATCTGTAATTCTTTAGATGGCTCTTTTACATATTTTAATGTCCTCTTTAAGTCTGCAGGACTTTTTACTAACCGAGCCAGGTCTTCCTTATCCACATGAAATAATTTTTTAGGGTCCTTCTCCATAAGCTGTCGATGTAACTTAATTGATACATTTTTTGGAAAAGGTATCTTATCCATCAATTTAGGGTCCTTAATAGCCACATCAATTAAAAAATCCCATACTTTTTCCGTAGGTTTATCCAGGTTCTTTATAATCATCGGGTCATGTTTCAATGCCTCTATCATAGCCTCTTCTGATAAACCGGTCATTCCACGAATTACATCAGGATTCTTTTTAATTGCCATTAATTTAATATCTTCACCGGGACTCAATATAAAATCAATAAACCTGGGGTCAACTTCTATCAATTTTTTCTGCATCTCCTTATCCGTTATTTTTAACGGTTTCATACCCATGGCTCCCCAGGTAGGTTCTGATACACCCTGGGTCTTTTTTAATTGATTTTTAAGATATCCCATAAGCTTTTCAATACCTATTTCTTTCAATATCGAGGGACTCCAACTGACTGTTTCCTGGAAATCCTTATAGGGTGTCTTATTCAATGAATCGGGGTCTGATTTTAATTTCTCTATTAAGACTTGAGCTTCATTCGGGGTCATTCTTCGGTCTTTTTTCATTTCTTCCTGGGCACCACCGGAAGCTAAAACATGGGATACAATTTTCCTAGCAATTAAACGAATATTCATAATTTTCACCTCAGAATTAAGTCCATATAAGATTCCGGCTCAATAACACCTGCAAATTTAGAACAGATACTGTAGGACATTTCAGTAGGATAATTATATACCGACGCCTCTTTACTTTCAGAAGACTCGTATCCAGGAACTTCCTGCATACCCTTACTTTTCATTCGTTGTAGGGCTTCTTCAATATTCTTCAAATTTCCCGGAACAACGTGTTCCGGATGAGCCCTTAAAAATTTACGTTCCTCTTTTATTCCTCGCTGGATACGATTAAAAAATCGGCTCTCAACTGGATGCTTTACAATATCCGTTACTTCATCGTGTATTCCGATGTAGTCCTGAAAATTAGAATTATGCATTGCCTGGAAATCCTGTATCTTTCTCATCCAATGCTCATCCAGGATATTCCATAAAAATAGAACCCACATCTTCCATGCTTTTTCTCTAATTTTTGAAGGAATGCCTTCTTTGGATTCCGTTATTTTTTTCAGCGTAACAATACGATTTCCTATAGAATCCATCCATTTATCTGCTTCCCGAATTCGACTACGGGTCTGTGCCATGTCACTTTCAAATTGTTCCCACCGACGACCCATTTCTTCTGATAAACTCTGAACTGATACCTGCTTCCCGGTACCCGGATGAACAACAGTACCTAGTTCCCCAGAGACATCACGCATTTCCGTTTTTATTTTACCAAGTTCTTTCATAAGTCTACTGGCTTGTTCAACGTTATATTCAGACGTATTATCAAACATTTTCAATAATTCACCAGTAATTTTAATCCGGTCTTCATCCATTTTTTTAATTGATTCCCTACGGGCTTCATCTAACCCGGGAACCTTTTTGGCCACATTCAGAAGTTTTTTAAATTCGTCTGAAAATGATTCTTCTGTTTTTTTTGCTTTATTAATGGATTCCTGTATAATCTTAGACTTTTCATCCCTGGCCGCAATCGCCTCAGCTAATACTTTTCCAGCGTTTTCCTGAAGATTAAACATCTGTCGATTAAACGACCCCTCTGTCTCTTTTATCACCGCTTTAAATTGCGCCGGGTCTAACCCACCATTACGACTTTTTTCTTTTAACTGCTCAACGATTTCCTCGGCTGGCCCGGATTTAACATAATAATCATACAGCATGTTCGGATTTTTTCCCATTCCATATAACATCGGGATAATTTTAGGGAAATCACTCCTGAGAACATCATACCCAATCTTATCCATAAGGTCCATCATGTAAGCAATTACCCGTAACTCAGAAGATGCTTTTGACATAAAATGTGGAGATGTAAGGTAACTATCTTCTTCAACAGGGGCAGGCGTTTTATTCACTTCTTTCTCTTCAACCTTTTTCTTTGTAAGTTTAAGCGCTGATGTATCCCGTATTCCTGCGTGTAATTTTTTCACCGCATTAAAATACCCGTTGACGTATTTTTCCATGGTATCTACTTTATCCCCAAACTCCTTTAGATAGGTCTCCAGCTTATCCCCATCCTTTATGAAGGCATCCCATTCATCCTCGGTCATTGACCGGCCTACATCACCCTCTACGGCCTTCTCTGAAGGAATTAAAGTACTATTAATAAACGTAATAACTTCTTCAATCGAACCAAGGGACTTATTAAAGTAACCCTCAATTGATGTACTAGCATCAGCACATTTCTCATACGGAAGTAAAAATGCTTTTTTACGTTCCCACGGTATGAAGATAGAACGTGGCTTACCTTTCCGACCCTGATTAAATTCAGGTTTTCTTTTCAAGTTTTCTAAAAGATTATTTACTTTTGATATCTTTTCTTTTAGTTCACCCATTGCATCTAATGCGGGTTTCCAATGCTTAAAAAATCGGTCCACATTTTCTTTATCTTTACGCTCGATATCATCAAAAAATTTTGTTATATGAGAACGATAAGGAAGTAAACTCTTATCCAGTTCATTATCAGGAACTTCAAATCCGCCCTGCTCCGACCAGTCAATTAATTCATGAAATTGCTTTTCCGATAATTTATCTTTAAGAGCCTTAACCCATGCCTTATAATCCCCTAATACATCTATGGCTTTACCTGTAGAAGGATGTTCCAATTTACGTACAAAATCAAGTATCAGAGGCTCACGTAATTCCTGCTTCGTTGCTTCATCCTTATCATAAGAAAGGAATCGTTTTAATTGAAACATGTACTGTCTGGATAATTCATGTAATTGAGCCAGTTCCCCCTTCAGACTCCGAACATCTTCAAGTTTCTTTTTAGGAATACCACCTGTCTCACTAGGACCCTTAGTCATAGGTTTTGTACCTGGGTCTGGAATATGTTTCTGTACACTTTTTGGAATTTTTTCAAAATTGGGATTCTTACGTAATTCCTGCAATTTTGACGGTAAGTCTTCTGTAGGTATTACAGGCTTTCCGCTTCTATCCACAGTTACTAGGGACTCATATTCTTTATCCGATAATGGCATGATATACTTTTCCTGCCAGTCCCGAACTGTACCATCTTCTGATTTCTTTTCTTTTATCCGGTAGATATCCGGGCGCCATACAGAAGGGCCTTTATCTTCAATTCCTTCACCAGGTTTTACTTCACGAAACCCGGTACCTTTTTCCTCATCCTTCACCAGACCCATTAGGTTCTTCGTAGTCACATCAGCCCATGACCGACCCCCTGTCTGTTTCAATAACCAATTGTAAGGATTAGGAGCCAGTTCTGTTTTTGTCTCTGTATTCTCCGTTTTCCTAGGGGCATGCAGCATAGTATTCACGTTTATCATTGGAGCACCCTGTTCTGGAACTTTAACTTGTATTTCTTTTAATGGTACATCCAGATGAGACCCCATATTACTGATATGCTTTAATTCACGATGAAATTCATTCAAATGCTTTTTAACTTCTTCTAAATCATGCTCAACAAATCTCGATACATATTTCATAGCATGGTCATAATCAATCTTTTTCTGTGAATCTAAAGGACTCTCTCCAGTTGGACGTCCCTTCCGAATTGTATTAATTAAAAACTCTACTTGTGGAACTTCTTTGTTATCCCATAAAACCTTATTTTCTAGAGAAGCCGCAAAATCAGGACTATGACGAATATCTACATAGGACCCATCCGGGAGCTTCACTTTCACTATCATTCTCTTTTTTTCTGATTCCAGCACATTCGCAGCGGCCTCGGGATTACTTTTCAACTGCTCTAAAAATTTATGCTTTGCTTTCAATACCTGTTCCAGGAATGATACATTCATTTCAAGAGTCCTGGCCCGTTCATCCAATGAACCACGTTCCTTACCTGTCCCCTTCAGAACCATACCCTTTAAATGTTCCATGGCGCCTTGTATCTTATGAGCAAAGGCCTGCGGGTCAAATTCTTTCTTTTTATAAGTATTCTTGTAATACTGCTTTAACCCGGCAATAAGTTCTTTCTCACTGGGTATATAACCTTCCGATATCTTCGACAGACTAGGAGAAGCAGGCTTACCCTTATCCGGTCCACTGGTAGGAGCCGCCGTAGCTAACTCGTTGAAAAAGCTTATGATAGATGTGTCCTCAGAAATTTTTCGATATGGAATCATTATTTACTCCCGTAATCGCGTATCATAGTATATATGGAACAGTATGAAAAGATAATTTCAACCATTCTAAAGGATAAAACATCCAAAAAATCCTATTTAATCCCATTGGTCCCGGCTGATATGTTATGGATGCTCTCTGAACATCCCAATATCTGTATTCGAATGTGCGCTGCTAACCTCATTGATTTTAATCAGTTACCGCGTCTTTTAAATGACCCCGATGTCGTGCCAATCGTTGAACGACGCTTTAAATTTTCGGTGCCTCACTAATATCAAAAGAGGGCATTTCTCCTTTATAACGTTTATTTAAAATTTCTTCAATATCCGTTAGTTCTAATTTCTTTTCCTTTTTCCGGTGCTCCTTCTTACTACGGTCCTCAATTTCCTCTCGCATTTTACCTGGGAGGTGCTGCCGTAACTCCTCATCCTCCGAAATCAGACTCAATACCTCACTAGTAAGTTTCTTCAACATTTTTATTTCATCATCACCCTTATGACGGACACTTTCTCCAAACGCCTGCATGTATAATCCCCAAAGTTGTATTTTTTTAGGAGCATCTGATTTTAAACCAATAGATAAGATAGTTTCTCTAAGGAACCCTAAAAGTTCATGGTCCATATAAGTCTCACCTGAGAGCTTCTGAATGGCCTGTATAGCCTGATGAGGGTTCTTATCCAGTAAAGTCCTGAAACCATCTACGGAACCGGTCCATACGTGCCCGGTAATGTCCGTCATGTCCTTTCCTAGTTCATTATATATTTCAATCAGCTTACCCATGTTCTCCATAGGATGCTGCCATAATGTTTCTAATGTTTTACCAAATTCCTCTGACTTAACTGATGACCGATATACCTGCTCTAACGCTTTATACTTAGTATCCGGTAATACACCTTTCATGGCAGATAACATTTTGGATACATCATCCATTCGTCCCATATGTATCAATTTATGAAATCCAGCCTCTGTAGGCTTCCAGAAAAATTCTATGTAATCTGTATCAAATATTGATAAGCCGCCGGCCTGCGCTTTCTGAATCCGTCTGAATATATCCGCCAACTTCTTGAAATCCTTTTCGGGAGAAGCCCAAAATGACGAAATTTCCTTACTAAATGCCTGCTCTTCAGACCTCGGACCTACATAAACATCCCGGTGTACTTTACGTAGTTCATCTACAGCCCTACGCATCTGCTGTTTCAATCCACGAAATATCCGGCTCTCATTCATTTTCTTTAGCCGAGGAATATCGTTTATTATTCTTGCAAGTTGTCTTTTAAAAATTTCTACTAAGTTTCGGTCTGCATTCTGAAACCGAACCATATCATGAGCATCCCCATAATGTTTTAATCCGTCAACAAATCGTCCTTCCCACCCACTAATAGGATGGTTAATATCACCCATACCCAGGGAATGAAAAAATAAAGTCATCAAGTCTTTATAGGGTATCTTCGAACCGGAGCTCTCCCATACACCAGTAGCACTCCCTACGGCATCCAATAGCTCATCCTTAAATTGTTCTATACGCTCCGGAGATATCTCTGCCGGACTACCCCGGCCGCCTAGCCCACCGGGTCCGATATCCTTAATCATTTTGTGAGGGGTTTTTTCTTCTTCCTCTTTTTCGTCCTCATCAATCATAAACTCCGGGCCATCCGGGTCCTCAAATGCCATTTTTACATTAAAGATGCTCTTTAAATCAACATCCCGAATACGGGAACCCGACAATAAAGGGTCTAAAAAGCGCTTATCCTCTTTCTGCAGGGCTAAATAATCGCTCATTAACCCTTTCATAATAGGCTCCTGCATCGGACCCCAATCCATTGTTCTCAATTCTGGGACCACTTCCTTCTGAAAAAATTCTACATCTTCTCGAATATCCTCTAGTTTTTCCGCTTCCTTTTTTAACTTTTCTTCTTTATCGTGATACTCTTTCGGAAGCTTTGTAGAATCCCCACCCTCAGGTAATTGTTTCCGTAGGGATATGACTTCATCATAGAGGTCCTGCACAATTTCCTTCTGTGCATCATACTTCTTTACCAGATCTTTGAATTCTTTACGGGACCGCTCTGCATTCGATGTAATATCATCCCGATATTTTGTGCGCTTATAATCCACTACAGCATATTCCAATACCTTATGAATTGCATCTGCAGGTATTCGGGCGTGCTCATGCCACCCACGAGTAGCTCCTTCGATATCAATAATAAATTTACCTTCAGAAAAAGACTCCAATTTTACATTATACGTGTGGCCCTCTTCCAGATAAAGACGGCTAGTACTCGTATCCATTTTATATTCTTTGGGGTCTATTTTCCACTGTTCTTTTTTTTCCGGTTCACCACCCTCCGATGAGGGACGTGCTGATAAGGAGCTACTTGAGGATTTCCTAAAACGAACGATAGGACTATACATATCCTCATCGTCTTCACGAACAACTTCCATTTTAAAAGCAAGGCCCTTATCTACCTTGTGCAATCTTTGGTCTTCTAAAAATATACTCCAATTCGGGTCATCTGATTTCATTTTTATCGACCCGATAGGACGCTTATCCACATTTTCCTTCGGGGCACCTTTTAATGTTTTCTCCGCTGCATGAATATACGTATCATGGTGTTCTTTCAAATGAGACACGATATCATCGATATGCTGTATAGCTTCTTTTGAGCCTATACCAAATTTACCGGAAGCTAAATGACGATATAGTCTATCCCAGAAGGTAGACCCTGGTTTATCCACATATTCAGTTTTCAGTTTATTTTGGTCAAAATCATATACATAGGGCTTAAATAATTCGTATAACTCCTTATTAATAGCGCCCATCTGACTTTTTTTATGCTCGTACTCGGCATCCCCGGCCTCTTTCATTCCATGGCCGATACCCAAAAAAGTCAATATTTTCTCAACGTCATCCTTCATGCCGGCATAGCGAAAAGAGCCTATTATTCGAAGTATTCCTTCTGTAATTGCCATATAGCTTATCCCCTTTTATTCATCATAAAAATAGTAAACAGTATTATAGGATATTAGGAAATTATTACTAAATATTCATATACCTATCTATTTCAACGGGTTAAGAGATAAGCATGACTTCAAATAGGGCTCTTTCAGAAAAATATGTTTAAAAAGGTCATAAGAATCGCGTATCATACTATCGGTACTTCTTTAAAAAAAGGAGATTTTATGAAATGCCCAAAATGTAAAAAGAAAATTATTTCAAAATTTTGCCCGGATTGTGGAACAGCAGGAAAAGAGGAATTAAAAAAACCAGAAATGGTTAAAGACCCTGATTTAACCCGGCTAAAAAGTATCTGCCAGCAATATATAAATGCAGTAGATGAAGGTACCTATGTAGATAGCGACCTTAAACAATATATTTTTGAAGAAGCCATTATGGCATTTTTCGGAAAGGATATTTTTAAAGATTATATAAATAAAACACCGAGTCATAAATAGGGAGTGTAGAAAAGGAAATCGGGCGGGCTCACCGTTAATCAGATAACCCAGGCTGGCTGCTCCCGATGCTGTAGGCCGGCCACACACTCCTAAAATTTTACGGAAATATTATGTCTGAAATACCAAAACATCTTGTCGAACACTGTAACCAGTTGGGGTTCACAAGCATAGAGGGCTATTTTTCATGGTGCAAAATAAATAAATTTTCCCTAAGCCTAAACAAAAGCCAAAACCAGCTATATAAAGAAAAAGCATTTATAACTGAATCAAAAGCACTCAGCGTTTTAAAAAGGGCAAATGTAGCATCCGACCTTAAAAGCATAATAATGCAATACAGCTTTGGAAATGTATTTAATCCCATTAACTGGATGACTACCCTTTACGAAACAAATGATAGAAAAACTGTCACGGATTTTCTTCTTTATCTTAATAAAAAAACAAAAATTTTGGAGTATAAGGAATATCATGGGACCCTATCCCTGATATTCACGTATTCCGATAAATGGGTTCGACCTATCCATGAATGGGAACCTAAATCTAAAAATACCCATCGACAGATTTCATCCTTGCTCCGGCATCTATTTGCAAAATATGAAGTGCCGGCATTTATGGATTCTGCATGGATAGTACCGAGTGCATCCCTAAATACGTACTGGGCTGACTGGTACATTCATATCGGTATGGGCAATAATATAAGAACGGCCAAACAACTCCCATATCCGATGACTAAAAAAGAAGCTCACCTGTTTATGCAGACACCGGATGCCCTTTCTATACAAGATGGCTTTACATATGCACAGGTTATGAATAACGGCGGGGATTGGCGCCTAGTCCGCACTTTACTTGGAACTCGTATTAAAGGTTTCTACCAAGATAATTTATTTAAAAATAGCCTGATAAAATTCTTCGTAGATAACCCTATGTTAGACCATGAACAAATGGGCCCCATTGTAG
>Ga0209777_10004998_pt1 | contig 15471 bp, 14 predicted proteins | sample FrelakmetHBP12HB_FD_187147 | JGI IMG/M metagenome (GOLD analysis project Ga0209777, IMG submission 187147) | Freshwater lake sediment microbial communities from the University of Notre Dame, USA, for methane emissions studies -HBP12 HB (SPAdes)... | ecosystem: Environmental > Aquatic >... | reverse complement strand
ATTTGGCGTTATTCAGGGTGGAAGTGCCCTCCTGGAGCGGGGGGCGGCACAATATTTCGGGATCGGCTCAACCGGAGCCGGTAGCGTAATCATTCAAGTACAGAGGCGTCCCTTTACGCTAAACGTGGTCGGTCTCTTTGGCCGCGACCTCGGCGATAATTGGGTGCCCCAGAACCCAACGGTATACGTTCCACTTGACATGATCAAAAACTTCGACGACACCTGGATTACTAGCATAAGGATTATAGTCAAGTTCAAACCAGGTGTCGATATACAGGCCTTCACGAGCCAGGTGAAGGCGCTTGGCCCCAGCATTCAGAGAGTGGATATCACAAGCGAGAACATTTTGAAGGCTCAAAGCTCTCCCCTTATATCGGGATCGATGCAGGTCATACAGCTCGGGATCATCTTCGCCGCCGCTGTATCCTCAGTGGGGGTGGCGCTTGTAGTATACATGCTGCTGAGAAGCCGGTCTAAGGAATTGAACCTGATGTCCATTAAGGGGTACAGTGCGAGGCAGCTCTCCCTAAGCCTGATTACTGAGAACGTTGGGTTAGCGGTCCTCGCTACTGTCCTCGGTGCTGTAATAGGGTTGGTGAGCCTCTCAGGGCAAGTAGAGCTCTACAATAAACTAGTCTACACTTATACGAGCTGGAGACTTATCTTACCGGCGATCTCCCAGCTCCAGTTGGCGCTGCTATTCATCATTCTCTTGGCTGCCACAGCGGCGCCTATCGTACTGGTGGTCAGAAGAATAACTGAGAAACCAAATGTAAAGGGTGAGGCATGATGAGTAACAATTATGCAGTTGACGCAAGAAACCTAATAAAAGTATATAAAACGGGAGAGCTCGAAGTGCAGGCCCTGCGGGGTCTCAGTGTATTAGTCAACGTTGGAGAGATGGTGGCCCTCATAGGTCCATCCGGCTCAGGGAAGAGCACGTTTCTGAACATCATAGGCGGCCTCGACAGGGCCACAGCGGGCTACATCAATGTCATGGGCTCGGACCTGACCCAGTTAAACGCCTCCCAACTAGTCGAGTTCCGACGGATGAAGGTCGGTCACGTCTTTCAAAATATGAACTTGATACCAACTCTGACTGCAGCTGAGAATGTAGAGCTCCCCATGGCCGCCTTGGGCACTAAAAAACCGGAGAGACGCAAGAGAGTAAAGGAACTCATTGATGTAGTCGGCCTACAGGAGAGGATGGACCACAAGCCTGGGGAGCTTAGCGGAGGCGAACAGCAGCGCATAGCACTAGCAGCAGCCCTGGCGAACAACCCACCGCTTATCATCGCCGACGAACCCACTGGTGAACTCGACACCGAGAACGCCCTCATAGTGGTCAACTACTTAGCCAAGGTCAACAAAGAACTTGGAAAAACAATCATCATGGTTACCCACGACCCGAGAGTAGCAAGGGCAGCAAGTAGGATCCTGAGGATCCAGGACGGAGTAATAGCAACTGATGTTGCCCCCAGTGAGGAGGCAGCCCCAACCCAGAGCAGCTACTCGGATATGCTCAGGGCGAGGATCTCAAGCATCGATGGTCAGTTAACAGCCCTCGATGCTGACTTCAAACAAGGGGTTATAACTGGCGACCAGTTCGTCGAGAGGCAGACCTCCCTGAAGAAGACCCGGGACGTGCTCAGCGACGAGCTTCATCGCCTTGGTGTCGTCCACTAATCCCACGTTTTTGAGTTATTTCTCGCGGATTAAAAGAAGGTGGGCCACCAGCTTCCGCGGTTTCGCGTAGCCGAAGACAACACTACCGCCGCGAACGGAGCGTGGTTTAACTTCCGAGTTCGGAATGGGTTCGGGTGGATCCCACGCCCTATGGCCGGTAACCCAAAGCAAGTGGTATGGGTGTTTATTTTAAACTTTTTGGTGACTCATTACCCTAAACATAGGTGCTGATTTTTCTTATCTGACGTGCATGCAGTTACAAGAATCGGCCCCGGCAATATTTATTAATGTAATTTTATAGTGTAAAATGTTAAAGGTTTTGCATTATTTATGAAACAGTTTTTGAGGTTTTGATAATTTTTTTTTGAGTAACGTTTTTTACACTACCAAAGAAATAATTATATGAAAATGAAGAGTAAAAAGCTTAGTAAATGGAAGATTTTCGAGAGAGTAGTAGCCGTAGTTGGTTTAATTGGAATTTCTTTTAGCGTATATGCTTACTATTTTCGCGCGCGAACTTTCTTATATTATACAAATGCGCGAGATTACACATACACACGTCAGGTTGAAAAACAGGATGAAACGCTATCATGCGCACGTTTTGGTTCGTCTACTGAAAAAACAATTTAGATTTAACGCTTCTGTTTTTTGAGGATTAAAATCAACAGTGGAATAAACAAGATATAAATTGTTGTCGTAAATAGATGCCCGATTATCGCTGAGGTAGCGATTGTAAATGGTATTAGGCTTTCAATGTAAATTGATATTGAATGATAGGTTATTGGTCCTATTGTCGATTTTGTTGTATATAAGTAGAAATAGCCAAGAAATACTCCTATGAGGACAGCCGCAAGCACAAAGAGAATCCAATAGCTAAATGTATCTAAAGCTGATGTTGTTGAAGTCAAAGCTGATACCAAAGAAAGATGATACAGTCCAAAAAGAACTGAAGAATAAGCAATTGCTTTTGTGTTGGAGTAAATATTGCTAAAGTTTCTCAGAATGTACCCTCTGAAAGTTGTTTCTTCAACAACGCCAACCGTAATTGCGAATAATATGTTGTAAGGAATGCTAAAGATACCGTGTGAGACAATTCGCACTGGAATTGTAGATAAGATTGGAGTTCCAACTAATACCCAGTAAACATTATAGATTATCGCAAATATGACACCGAGGATAATGCTTAATTTCCAAAAATTGTTCTTATTTAACCCTAAATCGTTAATTTTTTGTTTATCCAAAGCATAGAAACCAACTATTACCGCTAAGACAATAAGATATGAAATCAGCCAATAATCATACAAAGCTGGAAAAACCAAAGCAACTGCGTAGATAGCTTGCCAAGTAACAAATACAACCGTGAATAACAAGATTGCTTTTTTTACTCCAGCATCCAAAACACATAGCCCTCTGTAAGCTATTTTGTTACAAGAATTACATAATTAAGTTTGAGATATAAATTAATATCGAACCCTCATCAAAAATCCGCGCGCGAATATTTATTAGGTGAAAGCAGGTATGCGATTTGCACGGGGGTCGTGGTCTAGACAGGTATGACGTTGGGCTCCAGAAATCCATTAAGGACTTTGACTGACCCGAGAGGGGATGAAGAGTTTTTGGAGCGGAAACCCAAATGCCGGGGGTTCAAATCCTCCCGACCCCACCACAATCAATGTATCCTAGAGAGTATCTCCTCCCTTCCGAAGAGTCTGAAACCAAGCTTCAGTATCACTATGTCAATTACGACGAATACGGCAAAAAGCATCAGAATGATAGCGGGGACGAGAAGGAGGACTCCGAATACCTGCCCGATGACCAGCATCATTATGGGGAGTATTATCAGTACGCTCAGCTGCTGAGCCTCCCTGAAGCCCTTGACCCGTGCTGAAACTATTACTGTGAGTGCTATTCCTGTAACAGCTATAGCTGGTGCTAAGAGAAAGATGACGAGTATCCAGTTTAGGGTCGGCAGGATAAGTCGGCCGAACGTCCCGAACGAGAGTGCATCCACAAGCACCGTGTAGGCAGTAAACGATAACAGTGTCACTATCATCGACGGCACGAACGCCACCATCATCTTTCCCAACATAAGCTCCTCGTCGCTCAGAGGCGTTGCAAGGAGTCCCTCGATGGTCTTCCTCTCCTTCTCCCCCGCGAAACTATCGGAGGCTATCACACTCGACGCCATAGCAGGTATTATGAGGAAGACGGGTGCAAAGACATAGACAAGTATCAGGTAAATTATAGTCTGCCCCTCATTTAACCCCACCAACTCGGATCGGACATTCTCTGGGATGTTCGCCAGGAGCGCACCCATCCCCTGAGTTGATGTATTGCTCATGTTACCCGGTATCACAAGTATTAGTGCGGGCAAGGCAATTGAAAAGATTAGAGGAACAATCACGATGGGCGTCATGATTTCCCAGTTCCTTTTTACTTCCAGCCAGTCCTTGTGAAACACAAGTAGCACCTTGTCTAATCTCATGCGTTTTCCTCCTCGACAAGCTCTAGATATGCATCTTCTAGCGATGGCCGGTGCACATTGACATACTTCACCCGGGCTCCCGACCGAACGAGGGCATCGACGACATCAGGTGTCCTTCCCTCAGCGTCGTCGAGTTCGAAGATGATAGAGCTTCCTTCACCTCTTTCCACGGATCTTACTCCAATTACTTTGGCAGCCGCTTTATGGAATTTCTCGTTGACCTCTTCAAGTTTTACCTCGAGGACTGGCTTACCATGGAGCTTCATTCGCAGATCATCGATGGTACCCGAGGCGAGGGCAGAGCCCTTCCTTATGATCATTACCCTACTACAGAGCCTCTCAGCCTCTTCGAGGTTGTGGGTGCAGAGTAAGATGGTGTGTTTCTCTAAACGACTCATCCGCTCCATCAGGTCACGTATATCCTTCGCCGCCTTAGGGTCGAGGCCTGACGAGGGCTCATCGAGGAACAGAACTTCGGGGTTGTGGACTACAGCTTTTGCGATAGAGAGCTTCTGCCTCATTCCCTTCGAGAATGTACCTACCTTGTCTCCACGCCTCTCCCAAAGGTCGAAAAACTCGAGTAGCTCTTTGATCCTTGTGCCCCGCTCGACCCTGTCATTGAGCCCATAAGCCTCTGCGAAGAACTCCATATTTTCCGTCGCGCTGAGTCTATCGTATATACCCGGGTTCTCAGTGAGGACACCGACGCTCTCACGCACTTTGAGTGACTCTCTTCGGATGTCGAAGCCAGCAACCTTCGCCTCGCCTTCGGTAGGTGCGATGAGACATGAGAGCAGCCTCACAGTCGTGGTCTTCCCAGACCCATTTGGCCCGAGAAGCCCGAATATTTCTCCGGCTTTAACCTCGAAGCTTAGATCATCGACTGCCGTCAGCGAATCGAATCTTTTTGTGAGGCCTCTTGCCTCAACCCCGAAGCTGTCCAAAGGAAGTCTCCTTTTGGAAGATATAATCGGCGCCCCGATTTAGGAGTTTTCGAAATCGTTTCGATCAGGATTATGATTGAAAATAGAACTCAGTATGGAGGATTAAACCCGGAAGTTTGTTACTTTCTCAGGGTGATTGTGTACATGGCTCCAGATGGCTTCAGAGACTCGTCTATCCTACTGATTAGGTCGTTGATGTAGCTCTGAGTTGGCTCTATCATCCAGACGAAGACGAAGTCGTAACCCTCGAGGTCCTCCGATTTGGCTAGGATCTCGCCGCATCGCTCGTAGCTCACCTTCCCGCGTCCCTTGAAGTAGTTGTAAACCCAGTCTACTGCCTGGGTATATGGGTCGGCGTGGAGTAGAACCGAGTTCATGATGCATATGCGGGGGTTCTCTACAGCTATCCTCTCAAGGTTGTCTATTGCCTCAAGGTATGATGGGCCAAAGATGCGTATGAGAGCCTTCAATCTTCAAGCACCATATAAAACCCTGGTGGCATTGCCTATATTCCTTTTTGATTCGTACAAAAAATTGAAATAAAGATAAATTTAAGGAAAAAATATTCTCCAAAAAGAATACATAAAATAATTTTTGATTAGCCTTTTTCGGTGTCTTGGTTGCACCTAGAACCTTGCGAAGATCTTTTTTACGGCCTCGATTCCGTCACCGACGACCTCGATGTCATACATCTCTCCGAGTCCCCTCTCATATCCCCATTTGATGTGTTCGATGGTCCGGGGGTCGATCCCCATCACCCTCGTAGCCGTGGAATCCGTAGCTACTGGGTCAACACCGGCTATGATCGTGTCCATTTTAACGGGGTTGCCGTGGACGGGACCCCTGCCCTCCATCCCGACAAAGCCGTCGATAACCGTTAGCGTTGGCTTGAGTACAGTGTTGATGTCTACAATGACCTTATCGATCCCCCTCATATGGTATTTTCCTTTGAACTTGTCTGGGAGGAGACCGAACATATTCTTCATCCCGAGGGTGACACCTGTCTGCATATGTGTTTTCAGCTTAGCCGCATTTACTATTGCTGACTCCGTCACTATCCGGGGGACATTGATGGTTTCTAGGGTCATTGGGTTAGGGATCTTTAACTCGACCTTGTCCTTCTCGTAGCGGAGATTAACAAAGCGGACGCCTACTCTGTCGCACATCTCCCTCATGCCGCTGGCGACGCAGGCCTTATCCGCGTTGGTGGTTGTGGCATCGGACTCGACTACGAGGACCTCGATGGGGATCTCCCTAAGCTGGTTTATGATGGCCTCGACGACAAGCGGGTCTGTCGTAGCGCCTGTCTCCCAGTTTTTCGTTGTAATGAAGTTTACCTTGACGAGGGCTCTGTCCCAGCCCTCCAATGCCTTCCTGTAATTTATCAGGTCCATGGCGCGGTAGACTGGCTCCAGACTACGGTTCCCCTTGACTATGGCAACTCTAGGCAAATCGATCAGAGATAAGCCCGAGTCGCTGATTATAGAGATTTGCCAGCAGGTGTCAAAAGCCGTACTTTCACAACCATTTATATGGTCCCCATACTTCTCCTATCTGAAAAGGCGCAGGGAAAAAGAGGGTGAAGTTCACTAAGCTGCCTATTAGCAAGGAGTTGAAGAAAGGGCTCAAGGAGCTCGGGTTCGACGAGATGTTCCCCATTCAAGAGATGGCCATCCCATTGATGCTGGAGGGGAAAAACGTGATAGGGCAGGCTAAAACAGGAACTGGAAAGACTGCAGCATTTGGGGTCCCAATGATCGAGGGTCTCAAAGATTCAGAGGGCAATATCCAGGGGCTGGTTCTCGCGCCCACCAGAGAGCTTGCCCAGCAGATAACCGAGGATATAAATGATTATTCGAAGTACACCAAGGTTCGCGCCGTAGCCATCTACGGTGGCGTGTCTATCGATAAGCAGATCATCGAGCTCAAGAAGGGGCCGGCTATAGTAGTTGGGACCCCCGGGAGGCTCATCGATCATCTCCAACGGGGAACCTTCAACCTCCGAGATGTCAAGATGCTCGTCCTTGACGAGGCCGATAACATGCTAGACATGGGCTTCGTCGACGACATCGAGTACATCCTTCGACTGACACCGAAGGTGAAGCAGATGAGCCTCTGGAGCGCAACAATCGACGACAGGACGATGCACATCAGCGAACGCTACATGCCGAAGGCTGAGTTCGTCAACGTCAGTCGAGATGAGATAGGTCTCACAACCATCAACCAACACTACATCCTCGTCCCCCAGCACGAGAAAGAGGAGACGCTGAAGCGGATCATCGATTTCTACAAAATCGACCGCTGCATCATCTTCTGCCGAATGAAGGTGGGCGTCGATGATCTCCATGCTACCCTGAGCCGCGCCGGGTACAATGTCGAGCCGATACACGGCGACTTCACTCAGGCTAAGCGCCAGCAGGTCCTCGACGGCTTCAGGCAGGGAAAGTTCAGTATAATGATCGCCACTGAGCTCGCCGCACGTGGGCTCGACATCGCGGATGTGCCTTGGATCATCAACTACGACATACCCATGGACCCCAATATGTACTTCCACCGTGTAGGCAGAACAGCTAGGGCAGGGAAGGCAGGGAACGCGATCACTCTCGTAACACCCGATGAGGAGATCGAGTTGGAGCGGATCAAGGCGATGACAAAGATCCCCATCTATAAGATGACGTTACCCCCCTCATTCCTTTTCTAACCCAAACCTGTTAAACCGATCCGATGCATATTCTCCCGATAATCGTTGGCAGAAACCTACTTCAAGAAGCAGCCCTCGCCCAGAGAAATAGAAAAACTCATCGAAGGCTTCCAATCTTGGCTAGAAATAGATCTTGACGCCATATCCCACAACTTGGAGCAGGTCAGAAATAGGGTCGGTGTAGAGGTGATCCCCTGCGTCAAGACGAACGCATATGGCCACGGTTTAGTCCCTGTAGTCGCCCACATGATGTCCCAAGGTGTCAAGTGCTTTCTAGTCGCAAAACAATGGGAGGCTGAACAGATCAGGGATGCTGGATTAAACTGCGGTATAGTCAGCATGGATCCACTCTTCTCAAAGGAACAGTATCAGACAATCGTAAAACGTGGAATAACCCAGACAGTCTACCAGCGGATGAATGCAGACAACTTGAATTTCGCTGCTAACCAACTGGGGAAAAAGGCGCAGGTCTGGATAAAGATCGACACCGGCCTCGGGAGAGTAGGCGTCAGGTGGAATGAGGCCGTCGAACTCATCAGATACATCTCGTCCCTCCCCCACCTTGAAATAACTGGACTCTTCTCCACCATGTCCGAGGATGTTGAACTCGATAAACTGCAGTTTGATAGGATGATCGGGGTCAGCAAGGAACTTGATAGCTTAGGGATTGAGTACGGCACTAGGAGCATAGCGAGTGGCAACGCGGTATTCCACAGACCATTTACTTACCTCGACGCTGTTCGACCAGGTCTAATGCTCTATGGCTTCTACCCCGACCCCGAGGACAGAGAGAGTGGCCTAGATCTCCGTCAAGCCTTCAAATTTATGGCCCGGGTCGAACAGATCAAGTGGGTAAATGTTGGGGAGTCAATCACCTATAGCCGCCGTTTCACGGCCCCGAAGAGGATGAAGGTCGGAACTATCCACATCGGCTACTCCGACGGGTATCCGCGGGGTCTCACAAATAAGGGTTTAGTCAAGGTTGGGGGGAAGATCAAGCCGGTCCTAGGAACCGTATCTGTGAATCACTTCCTAGTCGACCTAGACGGGACTAACGTTGATGTCGGCGGGGTGGTTGAGGCGATAGGCAGAGAGGGTGAGAACGACGCCCACAAGGTATCGGAGATGGCTGGGATAATGACCTACTCACTGATGGTAGGGTTGCACCCGCTAATTCCCCGCGTCTACCTAAAGGAAGGAAAGCTGGTAGCGCTTAGCCAACCAAGGCTCGTTGAGTGTTAATAAGGGCATCAGGATTTAAATTTGGGAAACGTGTATGGAGCAGACGGGCCGGGGTAGCATAGCTTGGCTAATGCGCTGGACTCATGATCCAGAGGTTTAGGCACCAGTGCCTTAGCCGGATAGAGACCATGGGTTCAATTCCCATTCCCGGCACCAACCTCTCTCGCGCGCGAATTCATGTGTACGCGATTTTAGGAAGCTGTGTCACTAACTGCCATATTCAAGACCGTCTCAGCGATATCCGCCCCATACTCCGATGTCCGAACAATGCTCTCCACAATGAGTCTCAGCGGCGGAACATCTTCCACTGGAGCGAGTTTCACAATCTTATGTATGACCTCAGCCTCTAATCCCCGCGTCTCCTCAGCCTGGTAGATTACGTTATCAGCCTCAGCGTAGTCCTCATCCAGAAGCGCCTCCATCGAGGACTCGAAGACCTTGAGCGCGGCTTGACTGATCTTGTTGAGTTCCTCGAGAAGATCCTCCTTAATTGGGACGAGATTGAGGGCGAGGCGATTTTCCGCGATGTTAGTTGCGTGATCAGCCATACGCTCTATTGACTTCGCCACGAGTCTGTAACCAAGACACTGCCGCGGATTCTTGATTCCACTTTTCTTCAAGATAGCCAGGTCCGTCACAGCAACGTTAAGCAACCTCATCACGTAGAAGCTAAAGCGGTCAACCTCATCATCCATGCCTATAACCTCCTTCGAAATGCGGGGGTTATCATTACCGAGAGTCTGAATAGCATCCCTGTGCATCGAAGCCGCGATAATATACATGCGCCGAAGCGCGTCCTTCACCGACAATTCCGAATAACTTAGCAGTATTTGGAATGTAATCTCATTGGGCAAATCGCTTAATGTTTCGGTCCCAACCAGTTTCTTCCTGACAAAATCCTTGATAGCAAATCGCGTCTCGGGATCGATGCGTTTCCCAGCTGAACGAATCTGAATTATGTTATATCCTCCAAGATAGGAAGAAACAAGATGACGGACAACACTCTCAGCTTTATCCCTTTCACTTATTGTGAAAACGGTTCTCTTTTGCTTCTCGAGAGCAGCCTGATTCAGAGTTCTGATATTCAGTGACATGTCATCGAGTTGATTCATACTTACTACGCTGCCCCTCCCGAGACCCATCTGTTTTACCCACCTCTTGGGCAAAGAGATGATGAAGGTTGAACCACCGGTAACCTGGATCTTCCTTAATTCCTCTATATGTTCATCGTTTGACATGTCTTACACATCGATTGTATTTTGAATAACTAGAGGGCTGCTTCTTTTTTATGCTAATCTTTATATAATATATAATTATATATTAACTATGATTTCTCTATATAATAAATAGGGAATCTATATATTATTCTCTGTGATAGTGAACCGACGGAGAAAAATGAGTAGTAAAAGGGGAAACAGATGAATAACAAAATTATTTTAGCTATAGTAGCTATCGCTGTCGTTGTAGCCGGTGTATTTGGTTACATGTATTTCTTTTCACCTCAAACAAGCCAGGCACAAGTAACGTTGACCGGCTCAGGAGCTACGTTTCCATACCCATTGTTAGACACTATGATCAAGCAGTATCAAACACAAAAAACCAATGTACAGATCAACTATCAATCAATAGGTAGCGGAGGCGGCATAGCTGCTCTTGAGGGCAAGACCGTGGACTTCGCGGCTTCGGACGCGCCTCTAGGTGCAGCAGACATGGCGAAAGCGCCGGGAACACTTCATATTCCAGAGACCATCGGCGCCGTCACTTTGGCGTACAGTCTACCCAATATTCCAACGGGTCTACACCTAACTGGTAGTGTCATCGCTGACATCTTCTCCGGAAAGGTGACGATGTGGAATGATCCAGAGATTCAGGGACTCAACTCAAACGTGACGCTGCCAGCCAAGAACATCCTCATCGTTCACCGCTCAGACGGATCCGGAACAACTTTCATCTTCACAGGATACTTAACCATATCCAGCGACGTGTGGAAGAATGCGATTGGTCAGGGTAAGACGGTTGCTTGGCCTGTTGGGATAGGCGCAAACGGTAACACAGGAGTAGCGAGCGTCGTACAAGGAACGCAGTACACAATCGGCTATGTGGAGTTAGCATATGCATCGCAGAACAAGATGACTGTAGCGGCGATTCAGAACCCCGCAGGAAATTGGATTTTACCAACGTTGAACACCATCCAGATAGCAGTGCAATCAGGAGCTTCGAAGGGTCTACCCACCGGTAGCGGAGACTGGTCGAGTGTCAACCTTCTAAACGCTCCTGACGCGCAGGCGTATCCAATAGTCAGCTTCACCTACCTTCTGGTGTACAAGGAACTCAACGTGATTCCGGGGATGACGCAGACCAAGGCGACCGCCCTCGTTCAGTTTCTATGGTGGGTGGTGCACGACGGACAAGGGAACGCTCCGCCGCTAGCGTACGTGCAGCTTCCAGCAAACGTGGTAAAGATAGACGAAGCTTCAATCAGCTCGATTACATTCAACGGCCAAGCGGTGCCAACGAGTTGATGTAATGCCAAACCCGGATCACTATAATAATGTCCTTTTTTTTGAATTAAATGAAGAATCTTAGGATAGATGGAATTGAACCAAAACAAGTCAGCGGACAACGTTTTTAAAATTTTGGTCGCTGTACTCGCTGCATCCGCACTGATAATTCTATTAATAACTGGATACACGCTTCTGAGCGGTTCTCTTCCGGTACTAGAGAGGTTTGGACTGAGTTTCTTCACGGGAACGCAGTGGAATCCCGTTGAGGGGAGGGAGGTGTTCGGCGCTCTCCCGTACCTTCTAGGGACCCTCGTCACATCAGCCATCGCACTCCTAATTGGCGTGCCACTAAGTTTGGGAATAGCGATTTTCCTGGTTGAGATGGCCCCCAGGGCCGTACGCGTGCCTGTTTCTTATTTTGTGGATATACTGGCCGCGGTCCCCAGCGTGATATACGGGTTATGGGGCCTCTTCGTGCTCCGTTACTGGCTGGTCGACTACATCGAGACGCCGCTATCCACGTACCTGGGGTGGATTCCGGTGTTCAGCGGGACACCCTACGGCCTGGACGTTTTTACCGCTGGGGTAATCCTGGCGATCATGATCATACCCACAATATCATCGGTCTCTAGGGAGGTCATCAAGGCGGTTCCGAACTCGATAAGGGAGGGAGCCTACAGCATCGGCGCAACGAGGTGGGAGGTGATCAGGAACTGGGTGCTAAGCTACGGCAAATCAGGGCTGTTTGGCGCAGTCATCCTGGGCCTCGGCAGAGCCATAGGCGAAACGATGGCGGTCACTATGGTCATAGGCAACACAGTCGGCCCAGCGGCGATACCGACCTCACTCTTCAAGGGAAGCCAGACGATGTCCTCACTGATAGCAAACGGCTTCCTGGAGGCGACACCCGCATCCCTCGAGTTACCCGCCTACATAGGCGTCGGACTGCTCCTGTTGCTGCTTAGTCTCTCAATAAACGTATTGGCTGAGATCATGGTCAGCCGCGTCTTGAAGGTAAAGGGGGGCGCCGTAGAGTAGTTGAAGAGCTACGCATTCAGGAAATTCAAGGACAAGCTCTTCTTCTTCCTCAGTTTAGGCTGCGTCCTAGTCGCCCTGGCTCCTCTCGCGAGCATCCTCCTCGAGGTGATAGTCAGGGGGGCCCCACAACTCAGCATACAGTTCCTCACCCAACCCGCCGGAGTCATAGGGAGTTCCGCCGGCGGCGTCGGCCCGGCGATAGAGGGGACCCTGATCCTAATCGCCCTCACCAGCCTCATCGGAATACCTCTGGGGATAATGTCGGGAATCTACCTGGCTGAGTACGGAAACAACAAGTACGCCACATTGATGAGGATGTTCAACAACGTGCTCACTGAGTTCCCCTCCATCGTCGTAGGGTTGACGGTCTTCATCGTTGTAGTGCTCTCAATAGGCCACTTCTCCCCTATTGCAGGCGCTATTGCTCTCTCATTCATTTTGATCCCAGTCGTCGCCAGAACCACTGAGGAGTCGCTGAAGCTGGTTCCGAACTCTGTTCGAGAAGCGTCGCTCGCCCTCGGCGTCAACAGGTGGAGGACGATATTGAGCGTAGTCTTACCGTCCGCGAAGGGGGGCTTAGTGACGGGTACACTGTTGGCGGTAGCCAGGATCGCGGGCGAAACCGCACCATTGATCATGACCGTCCTCGGGAACCAGAACTTCTTCCAGGGCTTCAGCCAGCCGATGGATGCACTCCCGCTCAGAATCTGGAGGGACGCGCTTCTACCCTACCCGGAGTTTCAGGCGCAGGGCTGGGGGGCGGCCTTGATTCTTATCTTGATTGTTTTAGGCATCAACATTGGTGTCAGATGGGTCAGCACAAGGTTGGGGGGATGATGTCATGGAGACTAGCTTGGAGAAGAGTGAGATGACTTTTAGTACCTACGACGAGAAATCCTCTGATGAACAAACGATAATGTCACTCGATGACAAGATGAAGAGCGTCAAATTGAGTGCCTGGTTCGGCGCCAAACAAGCCCTGAAGGACATAGATCTGCCGATTCGAACCAACTGCGTCACCGCCATCATCGGCCCATCGGGGTGCGGAAAATCAACGTTCATAAGGTGCCTCAACAGGATGCACGAGCTGATCCCAGATTCACGCATGACGGGACAAGTGCTGCTAGATGGAAGAGACATCTACGCGAAGGAGAGTGACCCCGTTCAACTTCGTAGAAGAGTCGGGATGATCTTCCAGAAACCCAACCCATTCCCCACGATGTCCATATACGATAACGTTGCGGCTGGGTTAAAGCTGACGGGATCCACAGTCGGAAAGGACCTAAACGAGATCGTGAAGCGAAGCCTCGAACAAGCGACCCTCTGGGATGAAGTAAAAGACGACCTGAAGAAGCCTGGCACGAGCATATCGGGCGGACAACAACAGAGACTGTGCATCGCAAGGGCGATCGCCCTACAACCAGAAGTCATCCTGATGGACGAGCCCTGCTCAGCCCTCGACCCAGTGGCCACAGCGAAGATCGAGCAGCTCATGGTGGAGCTGAAGAAGGACTACACAGTCGTGGTGGTGACCCACAACATGCAGCAGGCGGCACGCGTCGCCGACTTCACCGCGTTCTTCTACCTCGGGGAGCTGATCGAGTACGGGCCAACAAAGCAGATCTTTGGCAAGCCAATTAAGAAGCTGACCGAGAGCTATCTAACTGGGAGATTCGGGTAGGTGTGTTGGAATGTCTAGACTAATGGATCTAGGATTGGAGCAGTTGACTAAGATGGTCCTGGACATGTCAAATTTGACTGAAAAAACAGTCATCAAGGCACTTGACGTGTATCAAAAGAAGTCTGGAGTCACATCTGATTCAATCTTCCAACTTTCAAACCAACTAGGCATGTTACGGGAAAACACAAACGATCTAGCGGTTGAACTCCTCGCTAGATATCAACCGTTGGCGGTGGATCTGAGGTATATTAAATCATGCATAGATATCTCCTATGACTTGTCACGCTTCGGACGATATGCTTATGATATCGCACTGACTCCAAGCTGGCTCGGCGATTTATCCTCATGCGACTTCACGATCTCTCTGGATATGGCTGAGAAAGCGCTAGCCATGATTAGGAAGAGCATGGTTGCATTCAAAAATAGGGATGCACAGCTGGCGCAAACTCTATCAAAAGACGACGACGTTGTCGATCGAATATATAAGGAAACAATTACCTCGATGATGAAGAATAGAGACGTTGACATGAAATGCGTCATAGCCACAACACTTTTAGTGCGTCATCTTGAGCGTATGGCTGATCATGCTTGCTACATAGGTGATTCGGTGGTTTACATAGTGGAAGGTCAGAAAGTAAACTTAGAATAATCAAGCGCCGCGTCGCAATATGCGCGCGCAGACAGGAAAGTGTGGCACACATTCCCCTTTGCGTGCGCTCTACTCCACGTATCGCTGAGCAGAATCCTACTCATGTCAAGGGGATCTCATCGAGCGCTTCTGCTTGTACTACAGCGCTTGTAATATCTACCTTGGTTGCAGGAGTGATGAACAGGCAGCGGACTTCTTATGATACCTAGAGGACCCCACCCAACCCTATGAGGAGATACGACGTGTGCCATGCACTCAAGCCAAGGGGCCACGGTACAGTTTACGAGCAGCGCGCGCGAGTTCTTAATCCTGGAGTGTGTAAGCCTCCTCACCGTGTTCAGCTAGGTCGAGCCCCTTTTCCTCGTCCTCGGGTGACACTCTGAGCGGTGAGAATAAGTTGATGAATTTAAGTAGTAGATATGAGCCGATGAATGAATACGCTGCGATGACTAGGACGGCTATGATCTGGGAGAAGAGTAAGCCGGGATTACCAAATAGGAAACCATTTACACCCCCTGGGTTTATGGCGAGAGTTGCGAAG
>Ga0209777_10004997_pt1 | contig 15472 bp, 16 predicted proteins | sample FrelakmetHBP12HB_FD_187147 | JGI IMG/M metagenome (GOLD analysis project Ga0209777, IMG submission 187147) | Freshwater lake sediment microbial communities from the University of Notre Dame, USA, for methane emissions studies -HBP12 HB (SPAdes)... | ecosystem: Environmental > Aquatic >... | reverse complement strand
CGGCTCCATTCCGCCTGCGGAGATGTCCCTCCGGCAGAGTTCGAGGAGGCATACCATCGCCAACTAGAAGAGGCTCACGCCGCCTGATTCCAATCCCGAAAGTCTCCACGGAACCCAGGGCGGTTCACACCCCGCGGCTCCCCTACTTCGGCCCGGCCACCACCACGCGCGGGCCGCCCGCCTGGGCCCGGTCGATCGCCTCGTTGCAGAGCGCATCGGCCTGCTTGTTCTGGGCCCGCGGCACGTGAGCCGCGGCCCAGCGCTCGAAGCGCGCCAGCCGCGCCTTGGCTTCTGCATGGAGTGGGATCAGCTTGGCGTCCTTGACACGCCATCGCCCGTTGAGCTGCTCAACGATCAGCTTCGAATCGAGCAACAGCTCGAGCTCGCGAGCCTCAAGCTCCTCGGCCAGGGCGAGGGCGCGCAGCACCGCCGTGTACTCGGCCACGTTGTTGGTCTGCGTGCCCAGGTACTCGGAGATCGAGGCGATCGGCGCGGCGTCCGGTTTCCGGGCGCCGGCGGCGGACGCATCTATCAGGACGGCGCCCAGAGCCGCCGGGCCGGGATTCCCGCGAGCCGCCCCGTCCGTGCGGACGATGAACCGGTAGCCCGGTTCGTAGGCGCTGCCACCGCCGTCGCCGCTCGAGGTCGCGCCGCCGTCCGGCTCCCCGCCGCCGGCACCCATGCCCGGGGTCGCGCCGACCGACTCCCAGAGCGAGTCCCAGCCGCTATCGCCGCCGCGTTTCAGCCTCGTCGCCCCACGATCGCCGAGGAGACCTCGAGGATCGCCCTGGTGACGTTGATGCCGCGCGGGCAGGCATCCACGCAGTTGAAGATCGTGCGGCAGCGCCAGACCCCATCCTCATCGGCGAGGATTTCCAGCCGTTCGGCCGCGCCCTCGTCTCGCGAGTCGAAGATGAAGCGGTGGGCCTGGACGATCGCCGCCGGGCCCACGTACTCGGGCCGAGCCCAGAACGAGGGGCAGGAGGCGGTGCAGGCCGCGCAGAGGATGCATTTCGTGGTGTCGTCAAAGCGAGCCCTGTCGGCCTGGCTCTGGCGCCGTTCGCGCTCGGGCTCGGGCTGGTCGTTGATGAGATATGGCTTGACCGAGCGATACTTGCCGAAGAAGCCGCTCATCTCGACGATCAGGTCCTTCACGACCGGAAGGCCCGGCAGCGGCGCAACCGAGATCTTCCTGCCGAGCTGGTCGACCCGTATCCGGCAGGCCAGCCGGTTGCGACCGTTTATGAGCATGGCGTCGGAGCCGCAGATGCCATGGCCGCACGAACGGCGAAAGCTGAGCGAGCCGTCCTCGTCGGCCTTGACCTTGATCAGGAGGTCGAGAACGCGATCCATGGGGTTGACGGTGACCCCGTACGTCTCCCAGTGCGGAGCCGGGTCGCGCTCCGGATCGTAGCGGAGGATGCGCAGATCGACGTTCATCGGGCCGGCCTCAGTACGTCCGCGGTTTCGGCTCGAAACGGGTTATGGAAACCTGCTTGTAGCGCAGGATCGGCCCGTCCTCGCCTTGATAGGCCAGGCTGTGTTTGAGCCAGTTCGCGTCGTCCCGCTCCGGGTAATCCTCGCGCGAGTGAGCCCCGCGACTTTCGGTCCGAGCCAGGGCGGCGGCCACGGTCACATGCGCGAGGTCCAGGAGATAGCCGAGCTCGTTGGCTTCGAGCAGCTCGGTGTTGAAGACCGTTCCGCGGTCGGCGATCGACAGCCTCTGGTATCGGCCTTCGAGCTCCTTGACCTTTGCCAGCGCCGCGGTCAGCAGGTTGCCGTCCCTGTACACGCCGACCTTGTCCATCATCACGGCCTGGAGTTCGGCCCGGATAACGGACGTCGACTCGCCCGCCGGAACCCTGCCCCGGATCGCCTCCAGCCCGGCCCGAACCGGCTCAACGGCGTCCGCGATGGGCAAGGGTCGTTCCACCGTTCCGGCGTAGCGGGCCATCCGGCGCCCGGCCCGACGCCCGAAGACGAGCAGGTCGACAAGCGAGTTGGTACCCAGGCGGTTGGCCCCATGCACGCTCACGCAGGCGCATTCCCCGGCGGCGAAAAGCCCCGGCACGACCGTCCCCTTCTGGTCCCAGACGACTTCGGATTGGACGTTCGTCGGGATGCCGCCCATCGCGTAGTGGGCCGTGGGCTGGACCGGGACCGGTTCAGTGAGCGGTTCTACGCCCTGGTAGATGCGGGCGAAGTCGGTGATGTCGGGCAGCTTCTCCTCGATGACCTTGCGGCCGAGGTGCCGCACGTCGAGGTACAGGTAGTCCTTGCCGCCGATGCCGCGGCCGGCCCGGATCTCCTGGTACATCGCCCGGCTGACCATGTCGCGCGGTGCCAGCTCCATCAGGTTGGGCGCGTAGCGCTCCATGAAGCGCTCGCCCAGGTCGTTGAGGAGCGTGCCACCCTCGCCGCGCGCCGCCTCGGACAGCAGGATGCCGATACCGACGATCCCGGTCGGGTGGAACTGGAAGAACTCCATGTCCTCGATCGGGATCCCGTGGCGGTAACACATCGCCACGCCGTCGCCCGTCAGGCTGTGGGCGTTGGACGTGATCCGGAACATCCGCCCGAAGCCGCCGGTGGCGAGGAGGACCGTCTTGGCTCGGAAGGTGTGGAGCTGGCCGTCCGCCAGGCGATGGGCCACCACGCCGGCCGCTCGACCGCCCACGGCCGGCTCGCCGCCCTCGAACAGCAGGTCCACGACCTGGAATTCGTCGAAGAACTTCACGCCGTGCTTGATGCATTGCTGGTAGAGCGTCTGCAGGATCATGTGACCGGTCCGGTCGGCCGCGAAGCAGGCTCGGCGCACCGGCGCCTCACCGTAGTTCCGGGTGTGCCCGCCGAACTTCCGCTGATCGATCTTGCCGTCCGGCGTCCGGTTGAACGGCAGGCCCATGTGCTCGAGCTCGATCACGGTCTCGATCGCCTCGTGGGCGAGCACTTCGGCGGCGTCCTGGTCGACGAGGTAGTCGCCGCCCTTGACCGTGTCGAACATGTGCCACTCCCAGTGGTCCTCCTCGAGATTCCCCAGGGCGGCGCAGACACCGCCCTGGGCGGTGCCGGTGTGGGAGCGAGTGGGATAGAGCTTCGTCAGGACGGCAGTGTTGACGCCCTCGCGGGCCAGTTCGAGCGCGGCCCAGAGGCCGGCTCCACCGGCGCCGACGACGATCGCATCGAATGGGTAGTCCATCGTCAGGCCGCCGGCATTCCGGCGAAGACGACGATCGTGCCCATCGCGAACAGCACGACGCCGGCCAGGTACAGCGCCGTCAGCGCCAGCGTGCGGCGGCCGCCCTTGACGTAGTCCATGGTCACCGTCCGAATACCCAGGAATGCGTGCAGAAGAACCATCATCAGGAGCAGCCAGTCGAACCCCCGCCAGAAGAGGCTGTTCCAGCGCTGGGTGAAGATCCAGGTGCTGGTCTGTTGGGACGGATCGAACAGGAAGTGCTGCAAACTGAAGTGGACCAGGGCCAGGACGAATAGAGCGACCCCCGACAGCCGCATGAAGTACCAGGCCGCCAGTTCGAAACCGCCGCTTTGCGGTCGGGGCCGGCCGGAGCGCGAATACAGTGCCATCTCTCCGCCTCCCCTACAGGCCCAGGGCCGGGCGCATGATGATGAACGCACCGGGCAGGCCGACGCCGACGAAGATGACCCAGTTGGCGTACCAGATCTGCTTGTGGTAGACGGTAAGCCGCGGCCAGAAGTCCATCGCCATGACCCGCACGCCATTGAGAGCGTGGTACATCAGGGCTGCGCCCAGAAGAACCTCCATGATTCGACCGGGCGTGCTCGCGTAGAACTTGAGGATGTCGTTGTAGACGTTCGGGTTGCCTCCGGCCAGGTAGATGTCCAGCACGTGGAGCATCACGAACAGCCAGATGGCGACGCCCGAGATGCGGTGAAACGCCCAGGCCACCATCCCCTCGGAGCCGCGGTAGCGAAACAGCATGCTGCCTCCCAAACATGGCCTGGTCGGGCGCGGCCGACCGGGTTGCGTGGCCTAGATCGTTCCGGACACGGATCCGAGCCGGGCGACGATCGCATCTGCGAAGTCGCTCGTCCCGGCCGAACCGCCGAGGTCGTAGGTGACGGTGCGACCCTCGGCGATGACCCCGCGGATCGCGTCCTCGACGCGCTGGGCGGCAGCCTGCTCGCCGATGTGACGGAGCATGAGAGCGCCGGACAACATCAGCGCCGTCGGATTGGCCCTGTTCTGGCCCGCGTACTTGGGGGCCGAGCCGTGCACGGCCTCGAAGACGGCCGCCTCCGGACCGATGTTGGCGCCGGGCGCGACTCCCAACCCACCTACCAGGCCGGCGGCCAGGTCGCTGACGATGTCGCCGTAGAGGTTCGGCAGGACGAGCACGTCGTACAGCTCGGGCTTCTGGACGAGCTGCATGCACATGTTGTCGACGATGCGGTCCTCGAAAGCGATCTTCCCCTCGTACCCAGCGGCGATGGTCCGGCAGCTCTCCAGGAACAGACCGTCGGAGAACTTCATGATGTTCGCCTTGTGGACGGCCGTCACCTTACGCCGACGATTTGCCACGGCGTATTCGAAGGCGAAGCGCGCAATCCGCTCCGAGGCAGCCCGGGTGATGATCTTGATGCTCTCGGCGGCGTCCGGGCCGACCATGTGCTCGATGCCGGCGTACAGGTCTTCGGTGTTCTCTCGGACGATGACGAGGTCCACGTCCTCGTAGCGCGTCTTCAGACCCGGGATCGATCGGACCGGCCGGAGATTCGCGTAGAGGCCGAGCGTCTGGCGAAGAGCCACGTTGACGGAGCGGAAGCCGGTCCCAACCGGGGTGGTGATCGGGCCCTTGATCGCAACTTTGTTGCGCAGGATCGAGTCGAGGACCGACTGTGGAAGCGGCGTCCCCTCCTTGGCCATTACGCCCTCGCCTGCGTCCATGACCTCCCAATCGAACTCGACGCCCGAGGCGTCGAGGACGCGCCTGGTCGCCTCGGCCAGTTCGGGGCCGATACCGTCACCGGGGATGAGCGTCACTCGTTGGGTCATGCTCGGAATTCTAGCCACAAGGCCGGACGCGCGGCAGGCCGGCGAGCCACCGGGGTGTGCCCCCGGGGCGTCTCTATCCCTCCCGGCGACTGCCGACCCTTGCCGGCCCATGCCGGCGACTGCCGGCAAGCGCCCCATCGTTCAGCTGCACCACTGACTCTTCAGAAGTGACACGAGCTGCACCGTGGGGGCACCTGCCGCCCTCCTGCTAGGATCAACCCAAACGCTGCCGGGCTGCTGCGGACTCCGTCCTGCGCCTTCGGCTCGCGAGAATCGGAGCTACAGGGCGTGAAGATTCAGGAAGCTGACGCGAAGTCGCTCTTGGTGGCCCAGGGATTACCGGTGCCACCGTGGAAAGTGGCTCGGACGCCGGCAGAGGTCGAGGCCGCCGCCGGGACGTTTTTCGAGGGTGGGGCCGAAAGGGTGGTCATCAAGGCCCAGGTTCTTGTGGGCGGGCGCGGCAAGGCCGGGGGCGTGAAGCTCGCGGCCTCCGCTGCAGAGGCTGCCGAGGTCGGCTCGAGGATCCTGGGGATGGACATCAAAGGCATCACGGTCCGCAAGGTTCTCGTCGGCGCCGCGGCCGAGATCGTCAAGGAGTATTACCTCGGAGCCATTGTCGACAGGGCCAGCCGACGGATAGTCCTCATGGCCTCCGCGGAGGGCGGCGTCGAGATCGAGGAAGTGGCACGCCAGAACCCCGGGGCCATCCACCGCGTCTCGGCCGACCCGCAGCTTGGGCTCTTGGCGTTCCAGGCCCGAGCCCTCGGCCTGGCAATCGGCCTGCGCGACCCGCTGTTGAGCCCATTCGTCGCCATCGCCAAAGCCCTCTATGACACCATGAAGGCCAACGACGCCGATCTCGTCGAGGTCAACCCGCTGGCGATCGTCGCCGAGACGACCCCGGACGGTGCCTCAAGCCAGCGCCTCGTTTGCCTCGACGCGAAGGTCACGCTCGACGACTCGGGCCTCGGCCGCCACCCGGGCCTCGAAGCCCTGCGTGACCTGGACGAGGAGGACCCGACCGATGCCCAGGCCCGCCGGCTCGGCATCAACTTCATCCACCTGGAGGGCACGATCGGGTGCATGGTCAACGGCGCCGGCCTGGCGATGACGACGATGGACCTCGTCAAGCACTACGGTGGCGAGCCGGCCAACTTCCTCGACGTGGGCGGCGGCGCCCGCCACGAAACGGTCCGCGGCGCGATGGAGCTGATCCTGGCCGATCCCAAGGTCAACGCCATCCTGGTCAACATCTTCGGCGGGATCACCCGCGGCGACGAGGTCGCGGCCGGCTTGATCGAGGGCCGCGCACAGCAGTCGCGTGAAGTGCCGATGGTCGTCCGAATCGTCGGCACGAACGCGGCCGAGGCGGCCAGGCTCCTGACGGAGGCCCGATTCGAAACGGCGGCGTCACTCGACGAGGCAGCCGAGAAGGCCGTTGCGCTCTCGAAGGGAGCCGCTCGATGAGCATCCTGGTCGGCAGCGACACCCGCCTCGTCGTCCAGGGGATCACCGGACGCGAAGGCGAGTTCCACACTCGCGCCGCCATCGCCTACGGGACGACGGTCGTGGCGGGGACGCGGCCCGGCAAGGGCGGACAGACCGCGATCGACGGCAGCGTGCCAATCTTCGACACCGTTGCCGAAGCGGCCGAGCAAGCCGGCGCAAACACGTCGGTCATCTTCATCCCGGCGGCCGGAGCCCCGGACGCGATCATGGAGGCCCTCGACGCCGGGATCGGGACGATCGTGTGCATCACGGAAGGCATACCCGCGCTCGAGATGATCCCCGTCGTCGAGGCGGCCCGACGGGCCGGCGCCCGCCTGATCGGCCCCAACTGCCCCGGCGTCACTTCGCCGGGGAGGGCGAAGGTCGGAATAATCCCCGCCTCGATCCACAAGCCCGGCCGAGCCGGTGTCGTGTCGCGCTCGGGGACGCTGACCTACGAAGCCGTCCAGGCGATGACGGACGCCGGGATCGGCCAGTCCACGTGCGTCGGTATCGGTGGCGACCCGATCATCGGCACCACGTTCCTCGACGTGCTGAAGCTCTTCCGCGACGACCCCGAGACCGACGCGATCGTCATGATCGGCGAGATCGGCGGGTCGGCCGAGGAGGAGGCGGCTGCGTATGCGGCCGAATACCTCAGGGGCGTGCCGATGGCGGCGTTCATCGCCGGTCGGACGGCCCCGCCCGGACGCCGAATGGGCCATGCGGGGGCCATCATCTCCGGCGGATCAGGCACCGCGGCGGAGAAGATCGCCGCGCTCGAGGCCGCCGGCGTGCGCGTCGCAGACTCCCCTACCCAGTTGCCGAAACTGCTCCTGGACGCCGGCTACCGCCGATAGTCGGTCGGCAACCCGGCTGCTCGCAAGCGGACCTTCCGCGGGCCATACTCTGACCTGAAGGTCGCTGTTGTCGGGCGGGTGTGACCTGCATGGCAGCGCGGGCGACAAGGGGTGGTCCGTGGGTGTGTCGATGGATCTCGTGGCGGGTGATCCTCGCGAGATCCTCCTCGCCATCGGGGTCGACGATTGGGCCGGGCTCCGCGATCCGGGCCGTTTCGCCGCTCACATCTCCCTCGGGGGCGGCATGGATATGACCTGGCTCGACCTGTTCGCGCAGGCCGCGCGCGAGGCCACCGGCGGTGGGTCGCCCGGCCCGTTCACGGAGGCGACTCGGGCGCTTCAAAGCCATCTTGCCCCCCAGTCGGAGCGCACCGTGGAGCGAATCGACCCGCACTGGGTCGATGACGTTGCGCTCCTGCCGGAGGGGCACCTGGATCGGATCGCGGCGCGCTGGATCGACCTGATCGATGGTGAGGAATGCGAGGTCGAACCGGACGACAAGCCGATGCTGCGCCAGCTTGCGGGCGATCTGGTCGACTTCTGCCGGCGCGCCGAAGGCGCCGAGGAAGTACTGCTCGCCTGGTCGACTTAGCTCTCGAATGCTCGTCCGGCCGCACTCGCCGGATCAACGGCCCGATCAGTAGCCCAGCTTGCTCCACGCCGGGCCGCCAGGGGCTTCGATCAGTTCCACCAGGACTCCATGGCAGCTCTTGGGGTGAATGAAGGCTACGGGACCCTCCCCGCCCTTGCGGGGAGCGGTGTCGATCAGCGTCAGGCCGGCCACCGTGAGCCGATCCAGCGCCGCCTGAATGTCCGGCACCTCGAAGCAGACGTGATGGAACCCCTCGCCTCGGGTTTCCAGGAACCGAGCCGAGCCGGTGGTGTTGTCGGTCGGCTGGACAAGCTCGATCCTGGCCTCGCCCACCGGAAGGAAGCCGATCGTGACGTGATCGTAGGCCACGTCCATGACGGACTCCACCTCGAGCCCGAGCCTGTCGCGGTAGAGGTCGAGCGCTGCTCCGAGATCGCGAACGATGACGGCGACGTGGTGGATCTTGCCGATGCCGATGCCTTCGGGAAGGGTGGACTCTAGCTGATCCATGACTCTCCTGCGACTGCAAGGGCGGACCGAGGACCGGACAGGCGTTCCATGCGCGACCGGCTGCTTGAGCGCCAGCCGACATGGCCAATGGTACGAAAACGGCAGGAACGTTCGCCAGCTCGCTCTCTGTGCTTCGATCGGACGTTTGACCGATCGGCTCGGGCCGTCGTCGGGCTGCCAACCTCCTGACTTGAGCAGCTGCCGGCAGCTGTCGACTTCTGGCTTGTGGCAGCTGTAGGCAGCTGTCGCAGACGCCTGCCCGACCGCCACACGCACCCGGTCTCCGCCCGCCCCGCCGCCTCAGACCGTGATCAGCTCCCGATGCTCACCCCAGACGGAGCGCAGCCGGTCGCAGATCTCGCCGACCGTCGCATAAGCCTTGACCGCATCGATCATCGGTGGCAGCAGGTTCTCCTGGCCGCGCGCGCACTCCTCGAGGCGCTTCATCGTGGCATCCCAGGCCGCGGCGTCACGATCGACACGGATGCGCTGGACGCGCTCGCACTGCCGGCGCTCACCCGCCGGATCAATCTTCTGGAGTGAAGGGGTAGAGGTTTCCTCGTCCCGGAACTTGTTGACTCCCACGACGACCCTGGTTCCGTTCTCCACCGCGCGCTGCACTTGATAGGCTGATTCCTGTATCTGGCGCTGCTGGTAGCCCGCCTCGATCGCGGCGAGCGTTCCGCCCAACGCCTCGATTTCGTCGAGGTAGTCGTTCGCGGCGGCCTCCAGGCCGTCGGTCAAGGCTTCGACGTAGTAGCTGCCGGCCAGTGGATCCGGCGTGTCGGTGACACCCGACTCGTATGCGATGATCTGCTGCGTGCGGAGCGCAAGCCGCGCCGCCTCAGCGGTCGGCAACGCGAGGGCTTCGTCTCGGGAGTTGGTGTGAAGGCTCTGCGCCCCTCCCAACACGGCGGCAAGCGCCTGAACTGTGGTGCGGACGACGTTGTTGTCGATCGACTGGGCCGTAAGTGACGAGCCGGCCGTTTGGACGTGGAAACGGCAGGCCATCGAACGCGCATCCGTCGCCCCGAAGCGGTCCTTCACGATGCGAGCCCACATCCTGCGCGCGGCTCGGAACTTGGCCACCTCCTCGAACAGCTCGCTCCACGCCGCGAAGAAGAAACTCAGCCTGTCTGCGAAATCGTCGATGTTGAGGCCCCGGCTGAGCGCGGCTTCGACGTAGGCGATGCCATCGGCTAGGGTGAAGGCCAGCTCCTGGGCCGCCGTGGCCCCGGCCTCGCGCATGTGGTAGCCGCTGATGCTGATCGTGTTCCAGCGCGGCAACTCCTTCGAACAGAACTCGAAGATGTCGGTCACAAGTCGCATCGATGGTCGCGGCGGGAAGATATACGTGCCGCGCGCGATGTACTCCTTGAGGATGTCGTTCTGGGTGGTACCGCTTACCTGGCTCCGCGCCACGCCCCGCTTCTCGGCCGCGGCCACATACAGTGCGAGCAAGACTGCAGCGGACGCATTTATCGTCATGGAAGTGCTGACGGCGCCGAGAGGCAGGCCATCGAGCAGGACCTCCATATCGGCCAGAGAACTGATCGGCACTCCAACCCGCCCGACCTCGCCCTCGGCCTGAGGCGCATCGGAGTCGTAGCCCATCTGGGTGGGAAGGTCGAAGGCAACGGAAAGCCCGGTCTGACCCTGTTCCAGCAGGTAGCGGAAGCGGCGGTTCGTGTCTTCGGCCGTAGAGAACCCGGCATACTGGCGCATCGTCCACAGGCGGCCGCGATACATCGTCGGCTGGACGCCGCGGGTGTAGGGATACTCGCCGGGGCGGCCCAGATCTCGCTCCTCATCGAGCGCGGCGACGTCGGCGGGTGTGTATAGGTCCCGGATCTCAACGCCGGACGTGGTCAGGAATTGCTGCTGCCTTTCGGGCGAGCGCGACGTTGCCGTCGCCCGCGTAGTGGCGCGCCAGCGGTCCCGTCCGGGATCGGCCGCCGAGGTGCGGTCTGCCCCCTTGTAAGAACTTTCACGATCGTCCGCCACTTGCCGCTTCCTCTCGCACTGCCTTGTTACCTATTACCCGACCACGCGCTGGGATGATGGCACGGACGCGCTCCTCCTTGCCACTCTGTCGTTGACCGTGGCCCGGACTGCCGGGTGAGTTCTTCCGCAGGGATCGTCCCATGGCCAACGTGCATCCGCCTGAGGCCACTCCGCTGCGCCGGCGTCTTTGCACAAAGACGGTCGTGGGATCCCGTCGCCAAGTTTACGGCTGGGTTCGGAAGTGGAGGTTTGCACAGCCCGCTGGTGGTCAAGATCGTACGGCGATATCCACAGAATCGGTGAACAACTTCGCGATTCTGTGGATAAGCCAGAACCGCTCGGTAGGGCGTGTGCGGTAGCATCGACGGGTACCCAATTGTGCGCTACAGCAGTCGCTTCTGTTGCCAGTTCGCTGAGCACCGAGGAGCGGAGCCGGTCGTCATTCCCGATATCGAACTCCGAACGAGGTGGGTTGACAGTGGCCAATGTCATCGCGATCGCAAACCAGAAGGGTGGCGTCGGCAAGACGACCACCGCGATCAACCTGGCGGGCGCGCTGGCGGAACAGGGTCTGCGAATTCTGTGCATCGACATGGACGCCCAGGCCAATTTGACGGTCGGCCTGGGGATCAACCTGGCCAACGTCGAGCACTCCATGGCCAACGTTCTGGGCGAGCCCAGGGCGCGACTGAAGGACATAATCGTCGGGACGGAGACGCCCGGCATCGACGTTGCCCCGGCGACCCTCGACCTCGCTTCAACCGAAGTCGACCTCCTGAGTTCCATTGGCCGCGAGTATGCCCTCGCCGAGGTGATCGACGAATGGGCCCAGGGCCACTACGACTACATCCTGATCGACTGCCCACCCACTCTCGGCCTGCTCACCATCAACGGCCTTTGTGCGGCGAATGGCGTGATCATCCCCGTCCAGACTCAGTATTACGCCCTCAAGGGCCTGACGGCACTGGTGAAGGTCATCGCCACGATTCGGTCAAAGCTCAACCGGGATCTGCAGGTCCTGGGGCTTCTGCCCACCTTCTACGATCCACGAACCGTTCTCGGCCGCGAGATGCTCGACGAGATGCGCGAGCACGGCGAGAACCATGTCTTCGACACCACCATCCGGAACGCCGTAAAGCTCGGAGAGGCCCCCTTGACCGGCCGGCCGATCACCGTCTACGCCAGCTCGTCCGACGCTGCCAACACCTACCGCCAGCTCGCCAGGGAGGTAATCGCGCTTGGCTAGGCCAGATTTACGAGCCACTGCCGCCGCACGCCTCAGCGAGGAAAGGGGCCAGGGTCTCTCCCAGAACATCTTGAGCTTGCTCAGTGCGGAGGAGACGACGGTCGTGCGGCCGACTGCCGTTCGCAACATCCCCGTAGATCGGGTCGAGCCGAATCCAAACCAGCCCCGCCTGGCCATGGACAAGGCCGGCCTGGACGATCTCACAGCCTCAGTCCGAGAGCACGGAGTCCTCCAGCCCATCCTGGTCCGGCCGCTGGCCAACGGCCGGTACCAGCTGATCGCCGGCGAACGCCGCTGGAGAGCGGCGGGCGGCGCGGGCCTGGAGGTGGTGCCCGCCCTGATCGAGGAGATCGACGACGAAACCGCCCTCGAAATCGCGGTCATCGAGAACCTTCAGCGCGAGGATCTCTCACCTCTCGATGAGGCCATGATCTACGACAAGATGGTCCGCGAGCATGGTTACAGCATCCGCAAACTCGCCCAGAAGCTCGGCAAGGACAAAGGCTACCTCGAGAATCGCCTCCGTTTGGCCGACGCTCCGGCCGAGATCCAGGAGCTGGTGTCCGTGCGCAAAGACACCATTTCCCACGCGTACGAACTGTTGAAAGTCTCGGACCCGAAGAAACGGAAACATCTTGCCGATCTGGTCGCGAAGGGAGAGCTCTCACTCGTCAAGCTGCGTGAGAAGATCGAAGGGGCGCCCCGGACCCGACGCGCCTCGTCGGGGACAACCCTTGAGGGCCCTGCCGCCGCCACCGTCGAAGGCGCCGTCGAGGCGCAGCTAGAAGCCAACTGGCTGGCGGCCGGGTTGAAGGGACCATTGACCGACGACTCGCTGATCGAAGTCCGAGCCCGCCTGGCCGGCGTCATGGCAGACCTCGTCACCCTTCTTCAATCCGACGCCATCAAGAGCATAGGCGAGACCGATCGGCAGAACTTGGCCAAGTACCTGATGATCGTCAAGGTTCGAGTCGAGAACGCGATCAGCCTCGTCCGGAGAGGCCCCGACCGGTAGCCGTTTGGCGGCAGAGCGGCAGCGTAACTCCGCCGTTCATGCGCCTCGTCGGCGACTGCCATCCAGCAGCTACATGCCCTGGACTCCAGGCCGATGCGGCCTCGGGGGCGCTCCGAACCTAGCCGCGCAACATTCCGGCCGAGCTGAGCGAGGCCAGCCAACCGGCCCCCAGGACGGCGACCCCAATCGCCTGAACCTCCCACACGAATGGGCGCGCCCGGTCGCCCGCGGCGGCCAACCCGAAACCGAGCCATCCAAGGGCGCACCCAATCCCTTCGGCAACAAGCAGAAACGGCGCCTCCTCAATCGCCACTGTAGTTGCCAGCGCAACTACGTGAACGATCGCCAGAAGGGCAGCGTTGGCCAACAACGTCCGTCTCGAGCCCAAGCGCGTGGCGACGGTTGCTGCGCCGGAGCGGCGATCCTTTCCCAGGTCGCCGTAGGCATTCGCCAGGGCCAGGGCGGCGCCCGCCATGGCGGCGACGACCACGACCCCCAAGAACGCTGCCGGCACGGAGCCCCGCGCTCCCAACCACGCGTACGCGGGAAGGATGCCCACGCCGGCGGCGAACGGCATCCAGGCCAGGGGCGTGCCCTTCAGCCGCAGGTCGTAGGCCAGCCCGTCCGCTAGTCCGACCGCGCCGACGACAAACGCGCCAACTCCGACTGTCGCTGCGATCAAGAGGCCCAGCACCGCCGCGCCCAGAGCCAGACGTGCGGCGTCCTCGGGCGATATGAGCCCCAGCGGGATCGGCTTGGCTCGTCCGGCCAATTCATCGGAGGCCGCATCCGCGTAGTCGTTGGCGGCGCCAATCGCGAATTGGAGGCAGAGCATCCCGAGACCCAGTCGCAAAGCTACACCGGACGGAGCATCGGCGATCAGGGCGATTGTCACCGCAGCCGCCGCGTCGAGGACGCACGGAAACGGATGGACAACCCGGACCAGCCCGACAAGTGTGGGGCGGCGCCGGATCGCGCGATCAGACGTAGACGATCTCGTCGAAGCCGGCGACCAGGTAGGCGATCAGGCGATCTCTGGCATCGGGGGTCTCGGCCCGCAACCCAGGCACGAGGAAGTGGAGCGAGATAGCCGGCACCATAAGGTGGCCGGCGGCATCGGCGCCGACGGTCTGTGGAGCACCGCCGCCGCGCGCAAAGGTGCGTCGAAACGCCTTCTCGTCGAGATGAGCGGTCTTGCTGAAGTCGACGACGACCTTGACCACGCCGCGCCGCTTGGCCACGTCCCGGAGAAGCTCGGCAGTCCAGGCGTCGAGTTGCTCGTCGGTCTGCTCCCGCAGCCGCTCGCGGTATTCCGTCGGGGTTGCAGCAAGCCCTGTAGCGCCCACGCATCCTCCTTCTGAGTTTCGATCAAGTATCGCAGACTCCGCCAGGTCCACCCGACGGCCGCCGTCTGATCGGGACCCGTGGGCGCCGATCAACCGGCCGCTGATCGGGCCGGGCGGGCCCCTGAGCCGCCACGACTCGCAACCGGCTCAGCTCGTCGGCGCGTCGTCGTTTCGAGCCTGAACGGGTGGTCGTCTTCCCTCCGGCCAGTCGTTGAAGCGTTCCGTAAGATATTGACCGATCCGGCCGGACCGAGGCTGGTCGGGGAAATCGGCGACCAGCGCCTCCAGCGCCGACCGAGCCTCCGCGGTCAGGCGCGCCACTTCGGTGGCATCGGGCCGGCTTCCAATCCCGGGCGCCGGGGCGATTGGCCGGCCAACCTTCACCCGTACGACCCGCCTGAAGCCCAGCCAGCTCGTTCCGTTGATCGCGACCGGCACGAGCGGAACCCCGGCCCGCGAAGACAGGTAGGCGGGCCCCTGCTCGAGTGGCAGAACGATGCGCTCGCCGGCGTGTATCCGCCCTTCGCCGGCAATTGCCACGATCGCCCCCTGCCCCAGCAAGGCCTCCGCGCGGGCGGTAGTCGCAACGAGCCCGCGCCTCCCCGGCCTGTACGGAACCGCCACGCCGCCCCAGCGCATCAATCGGTTCCGAAAGCCCCGCCGCATCTCCTCCTGCTCGGGGCCGAAGAAGTACATGCGCGGCCGGCCGGGTACCGCGGCGAGAATGAAGAAGGGATCGGCCCAGTTTTGGTGGCTGAAGCAGAGGACCGACGGCCCGGCCGGTAGCTGTTCTATGCCCTCGAAGCGAACCTTCGAGTACAGCCGCGTCACAAGGCCGAGGACGCAGCGAACAACCCGATACCGCCTCACCGACCGGGCCGGAGCCTGGACCGCCATCCAGTCGACTCCTGATCTGCCGGCTGCCCCGCGCCCCGACGAGGCGGGGCGGGGTGACCGTTGGTTGGGCGATCCTGTGGGCATGCGGCGAGTATGCCAATCCGGCGATGCCGACGCTGGCGGCTGGACACGTCCACACGCCCGGCGACGCGCCGAACGCGAAGCCGAGGACGGATCGCAGAGGCTCCCTCAAATCAGGTGCTACCTCAATTGGCCCGTTCTCGGCCCGAGCACGACCGTCGGCGGGCTTGAGAACAACTGTTCTATCTCTGGAACGCGCGTTTAGTCCTCCAGGGCGGCCGCTCGTGTCTGAGGACAGCCAGCTCGTCGATCTGACCGCCGTTCGGTCCGGCCTGAGGCATCGAATCCCAGGCGCCCGCCGATGGACGAGTCGTTGACTCGGCCCCCCTGCACGAGATGCGGCGTCGCGCGGAGACGGGCCAGGCACGGCGGTTCGATCGCCCACGAAGAGATCG
>Ga0209777_10004996_pt1 | contig 15475 bp, 17 predicted proteins | sample FrelakmetHBP12HB_FD_187147 | JGI IMG/M metagenome (GOLD analysis project Ga0209777, IMG submission 187147) | Freshwater lake sediment microbial communities from the University of Notre Dame, USA, for methane emissions studies -HBP12 HB (SPAdes)... | ecosystem: Environmental > Aquatic >... | reverse complement strand
GATGGAGTGAAAGATGCTTGGTAAAGAAAATTCTCATCAGTAGTATTGACTGACGGATAAGACGCTGTGGCAAAGGCATACGTGGCATTGGTAATATTGTCAAAAATAGCCGTCAGGGAGTTTTGCAAATCGGCGGCATTTGATGCATAGTAGGCTTGCCCAGTCCCTCCATTTGTTGCCATGCTTTCCAAATAAGGTTTGGCTGTATTGGTTATAGCCATACCCAAAACATAAACAGGTATCTTGAAACTGTAGCTCTGGCCGCCAAGGCTTTTTAACAAAGTCTGCAGATTCTGAATTTTTGTCAGAACTGCCGGCATCAAAGTTGCTGCTGAACCAGTTGCACCTGTCTCACTGACACTGGGGAGCCCATCAGTAACAAACACGATAAAGTTCTTCTGACAGGAATCCTGAATCGGGCTGGTATAACCGTTAACACCTTTAAAATAATCAATGGCCGATTGCAATGTCCCCGCCGTCGGTGTGAGACCGGCATCGACAATATAGCTGCATGTATTTCCATTAGCACAACTCATATATGCTGCTCGATTATTTTCCAGCCCATCATTATTGCCTATCCCATTATTATTGCTAAAAGCTAATTTGTTTAATAGTAGGTTTTTCTGCGTGTTGAAAACATCATTGACGGCAATGGGCACATTTAAATAGCCGCCGCCGGGAGAAGAATTGGCAAACCATGTTTGCCCGGTCCAATACCAGGACATGCGCCGGCCAAAATCGTTGAATCCCAGAGCAATATCCTCATCGGTAGGATAAAAAGTACCATTTATACCATTATTATTGAAATATTGGCCGGGATTGGCGCCGGCATAAGACCCGTCACTTGTCCCCAACTTCTGGGAGTAACATTGATAATAGTCGGCAACATTTTCATCGGGATTGTATCCGTCAGAATAGCAAAAAGCATTGCCATAATTTCCTGAATCATAAAAAGTGCCCGGTATATTATAATAAACGTTATGGGTAAGATCAGTGGGATTAGGATAACTTTGTGTTTTGGGGTAGATAAGGTTGCAGTAACGGGTTCTTTGTTCGGAACTAGTTGCATAATATGTTATTATTTCGTCACGATAAGTGGCATCAAATGATGCATTTTGCGCAACACAGCTGGCTTGACATGTTGATTGGCTTGATGAGCTATTGGTTATACAGTAATCAAGACATTCGGGTGGCGGGTTAGGACAATATGATTTTGGATCATAAGAAGCAAAATAAGCTGCATTATGAATATTATAAGCTTGCACTCCCGGCAGCTGAAAGGTCATTATTCCAATGCGGGAACTATTGACATAGGTATTGACTATCGCTTGCAGAGCTCTTTTACCTTCTACGAGTCTGCTTCCGGTAGTATATGGGGCAATTAGATTGCCCACAAAATCTTCATCCATACTCTGTGAGGTATCGAGAATAATCAATACATTGGATGGATAGCTGGAGCCGGTGGCAAATAATTCCTGCTCATCGTTATGCTCGGTTGTTATATCTCCATGCGCAGACATGGACATCAATAAAATTACAACAGATATCATTATGCCGGTAATAAAACGGCTATATTTAATTGCCCTCTTCATATAGGCCTCCTGCACCCATGTTTAATTTAGCGGATCGTTACTTTCTCTAATACATCATTAACATACGTCAACTCGGCTATCATATTCTTGTCGGTTTTATTTTTTCTACTGGCGGTATAGTTATTTACTTTAACATTGCGCAGGTTATACTTCTGACCATTTGCCGCATACAGAGTGTTATTTTCAAATTTTGTCACAACGACAGCCGTTTTAAATAGTTTAACGGAAGAAGGCGCGGAACTGCCACTACCACCCGACTTTTTATTTGCCATGACTGCTAAACTTGTCGATGTTGTAAAAAAAATAACCGAAATAATCCCAATAACAATAAGCCTGAATTTCATCATCTCTTTTTACCTCCTTGCATAAACGCTTTTTTAATCACTTCCAACCAGACAATCGTTTTACCTTTGGCCTGTTGTCATATCCACGGGACGATAGGCAATGCCTACATCAACGCTTATTGTCGAATTATATTTTGTATTCCTGCCTGTAAGCTGTATATCAAATGCTTCCATTGCAATGTCAGTTGAATACCAGGACGGTGTCACTCGCCCAAAGGGACTTGGAATACAACTGGAAATATTAAATTGATCGCCGGGGGCATTCACCGGATCGACATTTGCCCACTTTTGATATGCAGCTGTATATGCACCTGAATTAACACCAAAATTACAATTTGGTTGTGTCGGGTTGAATGGTATTGTAAGTAGATGGAAACCGCTTTCCACAGCGGCTAAAGCTTTCTTCTCTCCTAAAGTTGCAGTACTGGTTCTTAAATCTCCGGTGGATAATGAAAATACTAAAACACCCAGTGCGGCAAGAATTGCACAAGCAATAATTGCGACTAAAAGAATAAATCCTCTCTGGGATTTTATGCTTTTCATACTGATAACCTCATTGCAGAACTTACTTTTCATCTTGTTACGCCACTTATTCCATGGTTTCTTGGTATCACACAGGTTGAATAAACCAGTCTCTTTCTTGCATTTGTTGTCGGATCAATATTTTCCGTCTCTACAACAAGAAATATTTCTATAGTTCTAATATTGGGTATCAATGCCGGAAGGTTTGCCGGCTGTATCTCAACATTATTAAAATCAAAATATCGGAATAGAGGCACATTTACATCAGCATTGCCGTTTATGACATGAACTATGCGGGGGCGTCCACTGGCTGCAGTATCACCTAGAAACGACATTGCACCGCCACAATTTGTCGCCCTGGTGATGCGAAGATTTGGCGCATCGTAAGTGTACGTAATAATTTCATTGGAGTTTTGTCCAAACGGCTTGCATGCCGGCGGTGGCGGTATTTTCGACGTGTCGCAAATATCCATTTCGACTGTAATACTGTTTGCCATACTAAACCCCGGTGTTGCCTGAATACCCTTGTAGGTGGGGTTTGCTGAATTTGTAGTACAATCATTAGGAGCCCTCCAGATGCTATTATCCAAACCTTGGTTGTAAGATGCCATACGAATTTCCAATGCCATTAAATCCAAGGCTCCTCGGACATCCTGCTGGGCAATCACTTTTCTTTCGATGCCTGTTGAAGTATGCTGGGCCATATTTACGGCACCAAACATAGCCGCCATAATTATACTGGCTACGAATAATGCGATAATAATCTCGACAAGCGTGAATCCTTTATTAATCATATTCAGCTATATCCTAAAAGAGTCTTGTCTCGAGACAAAAATGGTTTGAGAAATACCTGTTGGGTTCAGAGGCCAGGTAACATTCACGTCAACACGAAAATAAGGGGTCGTATTTGGAGGCACCGGTGCCACACCGGTAATAGTCGTACTTATTCTATAAGTAGCATCGCCATTAATAGCCACGCCAAGCCCGCTGGTGTTAACATCATATGTTACGGTTGCGGATCCACCTGCGCCCGGTATTGCCGGTATTCCTGTTATTGCAGCCAACTTATTTGGATTCATTACGTAAGCTTCTGTGCTTTCTAGTTGCCGCTCCAGTATTTCCGCTGCTCTGCCTAAATAATCAGATCGGGCTGCCGTCTGCAATCCGGGAGCCTGCAGAGAAAAAACAGCCAGTACAGCCACAGTGGCTAAAAACAGGGCAATCACGACCTCCACAAGCCCCATTCCTTTAGAAATTCGTAAAAACGACATCAACTCTACCTCTTGAATCAATTTCTACCGTTGCTGTTGAACCTCGGGTGTTGGTTAACGTGATTGTTCCCAAATCATTGGGTGGTGGTGCAAGGGGTTGAACTAATCCCCGTTGCGTAGCTGTTATTATCGAGCCGCCATTAAAATTAACTGCAGTTATCTGAGCGTCTTGAGCTTGCGAGGCTTCTGTAGGAGTAACACCGTTTACAGCAAAGGCCGGTAAAACTTGAATCCCGGTACTCGTCACAACGGCCGGCGCGGAAATGTCATAATTATTGGCAGGTGATAAATGTATTGTAATTGTATAATCTCTCCCTTCGGCAATTGCTTTTGCCTTGTACAGGGCAAAGTCTGCCGCCACTTTTCTTGCCCCTGTTTTTAGATTGGAATTGGCCACATACCTCTGCCAAGAAAAGGAAGCAATTGTTGTCACAATGGCTATCAAACAAATGACAATTAAAAGTTCGACAAGGCTAAAGCCTTTAATTTTCATTTTTTACACCGAGCAAATCGTATAATTAAATATTCAAAAGACTTATAAGTGTTCATTTGTCCAACATACCTAATTTATGTAATAATCTTGTTTATCTTATAACTAACTATTTACTAATTCATATTAAAAGATACATGCACTCTACCCGTCAAACCCGAAACTATCTTCGCTATTGAACCAAAATCGTTAGCTAATACAATTGTTCCTGCCGACGTGGTCCCGCGTGGCTGAAATATAACTTGCGAATGTAGATATGTTGGAGCCGGATTGGAAGAAATTACTATATCGCTACTAAAAGCACTGAGACTTTTTACAATTGCAGTTGCTTCATCATATTCGGATGGGATACCATTGGAACCACCTTTTATTATTTTGTAATTATTGTTTTCGACGCTTAGCACAATTTTATAATGTACACTCTCTGCTTTAGCTTTTTGTTTCAAATATGCAAAATCAGCAGCAATTGCTCTTGCCGCACTTCTTAAATTAATATTTTTTTTATACCGGGTAAATGTAGGCACCACTATCGTTGAAATAATAGCAAGCATCGCCATAGTAATGATTATTTCAACCAGATTAAAACCTTCCCTTTTCCTAATCTTCACGACATGCTCCAACTATTGCCTAAAATACTATTCAAAATTACTTCAACAATGAGCATACTAAACTAAAATTATCTTCAACGGACACTAAAAATAAATATCATTTTTAATAAAAATATCGGAATTTTATGTTATTAAATCAGTCCGGTCAATTATGTCCTTCCTCATTAATGACAATTAATAAATAATAAACCGGTGGATTAAACCACATTAAGTTGTGTTTTGCCCATTCCCACCGTTTAATATCCCAAAATAAGCATACGCATGAAGGCCTCCCCCCAGAAAAGATAGGCAACTGCCGCCGCCGATAAGAACGGTCCAAAGGGAACAGCATATTTCATGTCCTGCTTTTTAATAATCATCGCCACAATACCAACTATTGCCCCGGAAAAAGAACTAAACAATAGAATAAATATCAGCGATTTCCATCCCAAAAATCCGCCGATCATGGCCAAAAGTTTAATATCTCCCCCGCCCATCCCTTCCCGTTTGGATATAAGTTCATAAACAAAGGCTATCGCAAAAAGCACCCCGCCACCGACGGCAAGGCCGATTAAAGCTTCCAGCCAGTCAACTTTCAGGACAAAAACAGCCAAGAGGAAAAAAACAGGTATTCCGGGCAAGGTCAAAACATCGGGAATGATTTGATGATCCAAATCAATAAACGCAATAACAATTAAGACTACTGTAAAAATAAACAAGATCAAAAACCTTAAGGTTAGCCCAAATTTTAAAAACAGCAACAACGAAAGCACCGCGGTGATTAGTTCCACCAGCGGATAACGCCAGGAAATTTTTGCCCTGCAGTCGCGGCATTTTCCTTGCAAAATAATAAAGCTGATCAGCGGAATATTATCAAAAAAACGGATAGGATGTTGACAATGCGGACAACGCGACAGCGGTTTTATAATTGATCCCTGCGCCGGAAGGCGAAAAATACAAACGTTTAAAAAACTGCCGACGGCAGCTCCGAAAATAAAGGCAAAGAAATTAACTAGCATTAATTTGCTTCCAATCAAATTTTAATTAGTTATGTATCTGGGATGGGGATATAGAATTGCTGTACTTCCCTAGAAGTTACCCGGCAGTTCTGCCACCCTATCCCTATAAATTCACAAGACTTAGGTCAGTAACTTTGCGTCCCGTCTTTTCAAACGGTTTGCCCTTTCCAGAATCATCTGTAGATTATATAATATTCGCCGTCAAAGTCAAGAATAATTATTAAGACTATCTCGTAATTAAATGAATGATATCAGGTATTTTACAAAATCTCCACCGAACAAACATTGCTTTCAGCCCTAAATCAAAGGAATATAGCCCTATCGCCAATGTTTATCCTACAAATAGTTGAATTTAGCCGTCCTTTCTCTCCCAAACGTAGGGTATTTCACCGCCGTGAGCGGGTAGACGAAATTCATCCGGTTCATTGTATTTATAAACATCCGACGGTACATTTATTACAATCGCTTCCTCTTGCGAAATGCATTTAAAACCGTGATAAACAAGATGAGGTATATGCACCAAAACGGGATTATGAATCCCGGCGAATATTTCATTGATTTGGCCAAAAGTAGCTGATTCTTTACGGCTATCGTATAGAACTATTTTCATCATTCCTTTGACTACAGCCATGTTATCATCCTGTTTCTTATGATAATGCCAGGCTTTAACAACTCCCGGATAGGCGGTGGTCATGTATACCTGACCGAATTTTTGGAAAAATTCATCATCAGCACGAAGTATTTCCATTAGCCTTCCCCGTTCATCAGGAATAACTTTGAGTTTTTTCACCATTACACCGTTGATCATATTTTATTTGCTCCTGTTTTAGCCACCAATTGTCCGGCCGTTTGCAGGGATTCAAAAGTTCCGGCATCAGACCACCAGCCTTCCAGTACATCCCACTGCATCTTCCCTTCGGAAATATAAAAATTATTTACATCGGTAATTTCCAGCTCGCCGCGCTGGGATGGTTTTAGCGATTTGATAAATTCAAAAACCCTGTAGTCATACATGTAAATTCCTATAACGGCATAATTGGATGCCGGCTTGGACGGTTTTTCTTCCACACGAATAATTTTTTTGCCGTCGAATACCGGCACGCCGAATCTCTGCGGATCGGGCACTTCCTTCAATAAAATGCGGGCTCCTTCTTTTTGATTGCGGAACTTTTCCGCAGCCGCCTTAATATTTCCCTCGATAATATTATCGCCCAAAACCACGACTACTTTATCCCTATCCGCAAAATGTTCCGCAAGACCAAGAGCGGCGGCAATCCCGCCTTCTCCCTGCTGATAGGTATAATTAATATGCTTTAGTCCGAAGTCTTTGCCGTTTTCCAAAAGGCGCAAAAAATCACCGGCATTATTGCCGCCGGTGACAATTAATATCTCGCTAATGCCGGCATTTACTAAAATCCTGATAGGATAATAAATCATCGGCTCATTATAAACGGGAAGCAAGTGCTTATTGGTCACTTTGGTCAGGGGGTAAAGCCGGCTGCCCAATCCGCCGGCAAGAACAACTCCTTTCATTGCTGCTCCTTAAATTGCTTTTAGTTTAAACATTTAGAAATTTTCTTTTTCATACCATATCTTGCGACATATCGACAATAAATTTCTTTGCATATGATAGGACAATGAGGTAATTATAAAATATGGATGACAAATACTATATGAATTTAGCCTTGAAGCTTGCCGCAAAAGGCAGGGGCAAGGTCAGTCCTAATCCCATGGTCGGCGCCGTGATCGTGAAAAAAGGAGAAATAATCGGCCGGGGTTATCATCAACGCTACGGCGAGAGTCATGCCGAAGTAAACGCGATCAAGAACGCGGCCGCGGATATTGCCGGATCAACTCTTTATGTTACATTGGAACCATGTTGCCACGAAGGAAAAACGCCACCCTGCGTGGATATTATCGCCCAAAAAAATATAGCGCGCATAGTTATCGGAGCAACAGATTCCAATCCCCGGGTTTCCTGTCAAGGCATTAATTATTTGCAAAGCCGAGGTATCGAAATAAAGATCGGGGTTCTGGAAAATGAATGCCGCAATCTCAATGAAGTTTTCTTCCATTTTATGGAAACCGGGCTGCCCTTTGTAACCATTAAATACGCCCAGACCCTCGATGGACGCATAGCAACAACTAAAGGCCAATCACGATGGATAAGCTCTGAGGCTTCCATGAAATATGCCCATAAACTCCGAGCCGAACATGACGCCATATTGGTCGGCATAGGAACCGTAAAAAAAGACGATCCGGAGCTTACAGTGCGATTAGTTCGCGGCCGCAATCCGCTGAGAATTATAGTTGATTCCCAGTTACAGATTAATAACCAAGCCAAAGTTTTACAAAATACCTCACCGACAAAAACACTTATTGCCACAATTAGAAATTACGATGATACCCAATTTCAATACATTACCGCAACAGGCGCCCAAATAATCGCCGTCGATGCCGACAAACAGGGAAAAGTTGACTTGAAAAAGCTATTAAAAAAACTTGCGGCAAGGGGTATATCGTCGGTGTTAATAGAAGGCGGAGCTCAAATAATTACTTCTATTTTAAGAGATAACTTAGCCGACCGTTTAGTAACCGTGATTGCGCCGAAAATTTTAGGAAAGGGAATCGAAGCAGTGGGTGATTTGAATATTAGGGAGCTGAATTCGGCAAAATTTTTATCTATTCGTAAAATTAAAAGATGCGGAGAAGACATCATTATCGACAGCCGCTTTTCATAGATAGATAGAAGGATAAAAATCTATTTTAAAAAAATAAAATTAGCGGATATTATCAATGCCCTGGTATGCTGTACACACAAAAAGCCGCCATGAATATAAAGTAAGCTTTGTTCTTGCCCAAAAAAACATTACAACTTTTCTGCCCAAAACGGAGGCATGGAGTAAGCGCAAAGACCGGAAGAAAAAAATCTTTATCCCCCTTTTCCCCGGATACCTTTTTGTAGAATTCTTTGGTTTGGACAATGAAACAAAACTGGCTATTTTGAAAACACCTGGTGTAGTTAGTATTTTAGGGAAAAGAGAAAATTCCGAACCTATACCTGTACCGGACGATAAAATTAATGCTATCCGGCGCCTTATCGAAACAAAAGCAGAAATCTTTACCATAAAATTTCCCAAAGTGGGCGAGCCGGCGCGCATTATCGACGGACCTTTTTCCGGATTGGAAGGCATCGTAGTAAAGAGCGATTTCAAAAAGGAGCTTTTCGTAATTACCCTAGAACTTTTGCAACGCTCGGTTGCCATGAAATTGGAGGGATATCAAATCAGCAAACTTTAATCTATTTATTGCCTTTATCCCAAAAATTTGCATGAAAATACTTGACTTTCCAGCCATTTTGCGCAAGATAATTTAGATTGACTAGCATTATAATACCAACATAAAACTTTTTTGGGGATTGAATTTTGAAAGGATACATAAAAATTGATAAAGAACAGTGCAAGGAATGTCACCTTTGTATTCATTTCTGTCCCCAAGGCCATATTACCTCAACCAAAGAATATAACTCCCACGGCTACCATCCTGTGTGTGCGAACAAGGAAAAGGAATGCACCGGCTGCGCTTTGTGCGCCATAATGTGTCCGGAAATAGCCATCGAGGTTTACCGTGAATAAAGTATTGATGTCGGGAAATAATATCATCGGAGAGGCGGCAATTCGCGCCGGATGCCGCTTTTACGCCGGTTACCCGATCACTCCACAGAATGAACTTACCGAGTATATGGCCGATCACATGCGCAATACTCCGGGCGGTGTTTTTATTCAATCGGAAAGTGAAATTGCCGCGATTAATATGATTGCCGGCGCCAGCGCTGCGGGAGCCAGAGTTATGACTTCTTCCTCGAGCCCGGGAATTTCTTTAAAACAGGAAGGAATTTCTTCCATGGCCGCCTGCGAACTGCCAGGTATTATCGTCAATATTATGCGCGGCGGGCCTGGATTAGGAAATATTCGTCCCTCGCAGGGGGATTATTTTCAGGCTACCCGTGGCGGCGGACATGGTGATTACCGCACGATTGTTTTCGCTCCGGCCACCTGCCAGGAGTTGGCCGATTTAACAATGGACGCTTTCGATCTTGCCGACAAATACCGCTCACCGGTGATGATCCTTGCCGACGGCATGATGGGCCAAATGATGGAACCGGTAGTATTTAAAAAACCAAAAGCTCGTGTATATAGCGAAAAATTCATTCTGCGGGGTGCGGGTACCGGTAAAAGCAAATTTATACGCGGTCTTATTCTTGATGCCATTGATATGGAAGAGCATAATTGGAAATTGGCGCGCAAATATAAAATTATTACCGAAAACGAGATACGCTATGAAGAGCATCAACTTGAAGACGCTGACCTCGTTATTGTCGCCTATGGAACGGCTGCCCGTATCGCCAAGGGAGCCATTAAACGCTTGCGCGATAATGGAATGAAGGTAGGACTATTCCGTCCGATAACTCTCTGGCCTTTCCCCGAATTGAATCTGCGCGCTTTATCGGCGAAAGTTAAGAACTTTCTCGTTTTTGAGATGAGTACCGGTCAAATGCTGGATGACGTCCGCCTTTCACTGCAGGGCTACGCTCATATTGATTTTCACGGCCGCCCGGGCGGCGCCGTACCGACACCTTCGGAATTGGCCAACGTTATTGCTCGTAACTACGACAAAAACGATTAATATATAATGAATTTAAGGACAAGAAAAAATATGGCAAAAAAAGTTTATGGCAGGCCAAAAAGCTTAAAAGAAAATATCTTTCATTACTGTCCCGGGTGCGGACACAGCATTGCGCATAGGCTTATAGCTGAAGTGATTGATGAATTGAATATACGGGGAATCACCATTGGCGTCCCTCCGGCAGGCTGCGCCGTTTTGGCATATAATTACTTTGATTTCGATATGATCGAAGCGCCGCATGGAAGAGGCCCGGCAATGGCCACGGGGATCAAACGGATCTTGCCTGATCGCGTTGTCTTTTCTTATCAAGGAGATGGAGATCTTGCCGCCATCGGCATCGCCGAGAGCATTCACGCGGCTAACCGGGGAGAAAACATCACCGTCATCTTTATCAACAATGCTGTTTATGGCATGACCGGCGGGCAAATGGCTCCGACAACAATACTGGAACAAAAAACAACAACAACTCCTGTGGGGCGGCATAAGACTCTGGATGGCTATCCGCTCAAGGTATGCGAACTCTTCTCCCTATTAAAAGGCGTAACTTATGTAGAAAGATGTACGGTAACTTCTCCGGCCAATATAAACAAGACAAGGAAAGCTATAAAAAAAGCTTTCCAATGTCAACTGGACTCTCAGGGATTCTCGCTGGTGGAAATTCTCTCTCCTTGTCCGACTAACTGGAAAATGATGCCGATAGATGCATGCAAATGGATTGACGAAGTGATGAGCAAAGAATTTCCCCTGGGTGTCTTCAAAGGTAATATTACTCCGGAAAAGAAAATTGCGGAGGTCGTATAATGATCGTCAAAACAATTTTTTCGGGGTTTGGCGGCCAGGGCGTTTTAGTGATGGGCTTGAGTCTTGCGCATAGCGCGATGAACAGCGGCTATCACGTAACTTATCTTCCCGCTTACGGCGCGGAAGTAAGGGGCGGAACAGCCAACTGCACTGTGGCTATAGCCGATGAAGAAATTGCTTCTCCGGTCGCGTCGGAGCCGGATTATCTTGTCGCCATGAACTCACCTTCCCTTTTTACTTTTCAAAATAAATTATCCGCCGGAGGAACTATCTTCTTAAATTCTTCTATTGTCGAAGTTCGTCCCAACCGGTTGGATATTAAAGTCTGCGCTATTCCCTGTGGTGATATTGCGCAAGAATTAGGCAATAGTAAAACGGCCAATATCATCATGATGGGCACATTTATTAAGAAAACAAACCTGGTTTCCACTGAAATGTATTTAAAAACCTTGGAATCGATCATGGGCAGCAAGAAAAAAGCGGCAGCAGAAGTCAATCGTAGAGCCTTCGCCGCCGGCTTCGATTATGTCCAGGACAAATAAAGGATAATCTATGGCCGTAAAACAAATTTCCGTCTTGTTGGGCAACGTCCCCGGTTCTTTTGCCAGACTTACTCATATTCTGGATTCGGAAGATATCAGCACCAAAGCCGTATCCGCAGCCAGCACTGCTGTCGATAGCACTGTCCGGCTTGTCGTAAATGATCCCGATCGTGCCGCTGCGGTTTTGAAAAGTTTCAACTTCAACTTCGAAGTTACGCCTGTATTGGCCGTGGAAGTTCCCCTGCATGCAGGAGGCATGAATGCTATTTTGAAGCCTCTGGCCAAAGCGGAAATCAACATCCATTATCTTTACACTACCATTAATCGCATCGGCAAAGAAACTATCCTGATAATCGGCGTGGATAAACTGGAAGAGGCCAAAGAAATTCTTACTCAAAATTGGATCCGTTTAATCTACGACGAAATTTATTCCATCCCGTAAGCGTTAAATCAATCATGTCTGTTTCCCGGGAAAAAGAAAAAGTCCTTTCCGCAAGAATGCTGAGTCTGGGGGTCGCTGAAAGTGATCTGGAAGAATCTTTTATTCGCTCCTCCGGACCGGGTGGACAAAAGGTTAATAAAAGTTCCTCTTGTGTTTACCTCATCCACATTCCTACCGGCCTTGCAGTAAAATGCCAGCGGGAGCGATCACAGGCATTAAACCGCTATTTAGCTCGCCGTTTATTGCTGGATAAAATTGAATTAAGGCAAAAAGGTTTTATCGCCGCAAAACGAGATAAAATAGAAAAGATCCGGCGCCAAAAGCGGAAACGGACGAAGCGGGCGAAAGAAAAAATTCTCACCGCCAAGCATAAACAAACCGAAAAAAAAGTTTTACGCGGCAGAGTTACTATTGGCGATTAACTTAATAAAAAATTACAATTAATATTAAGTACTTATCATTTTCCGCTACGCATCGCTTCCTGCATTAATCACGAACATCTGCGATGCCCTTGGCCCATAAAATATTGGTGATTATTTACTTGACTAGGGAGTTCAGGTTTTATAAAAGATGACATCTCTTATTATTGGAAAAATCCAGAAAACAGAACGTTACCGGGAACACCATTAGAGCTAGAGTAGAGCAAATGCCTTTTGCCTGAAAAAGCCAACCCTTTTCCCAAAGGGACGGAAAGCCACGGGTCTAAGACTTATCGGAGATCGCCGAGCCGCCAGGCATGAATCCATAGCGTGATTTATGCAAGGCGGCTTTTTAGTTTAATGTCACCTTTAGAAATCACGGAGATAAATACTAACTAATGGAATATTTTTAACCTTTAGCGAAAAGGAGGAACTTAAAATGAAGATGAAAAAGATATTTTTACTGGCTTTATGCCTGAGTTTTATCAATGTCGCGATTTCCGGTGCATGCATCGGGACTGTAAAGATTTCCGCAACTCCTACCTCAGTAAACCTCGGCTCGGTAAAGCTCGGCGCAACATCAGCGCCACAAGTTGTTACGCTCAAGAATACCGGTACGTGCGATCTTAGTATCAGCCTTGTCAGCATAACCGGAACAGACAGTGCTGAATTCGGCCAGACCAACAGTTGTGGCACTATTGCCCCGGGCGGATCTTGTCCTGTAAACGTCACCTTTACTCCCGCTCTTCCCTATGCCAAAAAGACAGCTCTACTTACCATCGCCTCTAGTGATCCGAAAAAACCCCTGCTCAATGTCAAACTTTCCGGTAAGGTGCCGCCTCCCAAGATTTCCGCAACTCCAGGATCACTTAACTTCGGCAAACTTCCGGCGGGAACGGTGAGCTCTGCGAAATCGGTTACCATAGAAAACAACGGGCTCAGTGACCTTATGATTTCCTCCATCGATATAGCGGGAACCGATCCCGGCGATTTTTCTGACCCCAGCATCTGCGGTATGATCAAAAACGGCGAGTCCTGTACCATTGGTATTACGTTTGCGCCCCTGGTCCCCAAGGTCACGAGGAGCGCCACCCTAGATATATCGTCGAACGATCCCAAGAAGCCTGTGCTCAAGGTGAAGCTGTCGGGCTCTTTGCGGGGGGATAACACCATAAGCTTACCCCAAACCGGCCAGACAACCTGTTATAATGCTTCCGGCAATACGATACCCTGCACCGGCACCGGTCAGGATGGTGCTTTGCAGGAGGGCGTGGCCTGGCCGATCCCGCGATTTACGAATAATAACGATCAAACCATAACCGATGAATTAACCGGCTTGATGTGGACACAGGACGCCAATGCGCCTAGTGCCGCCTGCACCCCGGGTGTAACCAAAAAAACGTGGCAAGAGGCATTGGATTATGCAGCGTGCCTCAATACCCATAATTATTTAAGTCATAATGACTGGCGCCTGCCGAACATAATGGAACTACGCAGCCTGGCCAACTACGGCGAATCCGATGTCGCCACCTGGTTAAATGATCAGGGATTCAGTAATGTACAGGGCAATAATTACTATTGGTCGTCTACTACAAGTGCCTGGAGTAGCCCTAATGCGTTGATCTTCAATATGTATAGAGGCCAATTGAACTACGTCGATAAGACGGTCGATCTCTACTATGTGTGGCCGGTCCGCACAGCATATCCGAAATCAGATAATCTGCCCAAAACCGGCCAGACGTTCTGCTATGATGCTGCCGGAACTGTAATTGCCTGCGCCGGCACCGGGCAGGATGGCGCTTTGCGGGAAGGCATCACCTGGCCGCACCCGCGGTTTAAGGATAATGGCGATCAAACCATAACCGATAAATTAACCGGTTTGATCTGGGCAAAAGACGGCGGTGGACCCGGTCCTGCCGCCTGTAACCAAGCTGAAATTTCTACGTGGCAAGAGGCATTGGATTATGTGGCCTGTCTCAATACCAATAATTATTTAGGGCATAATGACTGGCGTCTGCCGAATGTCAATGAACTGTATAGTCTGGTCAATTACGGCCAATCCGACCCCGCTACCTGGTTAAATACACAGGGATTCCGTTATGCGTCGGATAACTACTATTGGTCGTCTACTACGGATGTTGTTACCGGGTATACAAACTATGCGTTGTCCGTCTATAGGGGGTGGGGCACAGTATATAGCGTTTCTAAGACCACTACCGTTTCTGTATGGCCGGTGCGCGCGGGACAGTAGGTTATTTGGTTATGGGGAAATTTGGTTATGGAGAAATTTTTTGCCGTCACCCCTACGGGTGACGGCTGTATTGCCGCCGGCGCGGTGGCCGAGGTGAAGATCAAAGGGGAGGGATAATTTCCTCCCCGCAAATTTTCTTTTATTAAAGAGAAAAGTAAGAAAAACCAAATAAGGAGGAACTTAAAAATGAAGATGAAAAAGATATTTTTACTGGCTTTCTGCTTGAGTTTTATCAATGTCGCGATTTCCGGTGCATGCGTCGGAGTGCCCAAGATTTCGGCAACTCCAGCCTCCGTAAACTTCGGCGCGGTAGCCCTCGGCGCCACATCAGCGCCACAAGTTGTTACGCTCAGGAATACAGGTATATGCGATCTTAGTATCAGCTCTGTCAGCATAACCGGAACAGACAGTGGTGACTTCAAACAGACCAGCAGTTGTATCACTATTGCCCCGGGCGCATCTTGTCCGGTAAATGTCACCTTTAAACCCGCTCTTCCCTATGCCAAAAA
>Ga0209777_10004995_pt1 | contig 15476 bp, 10 predicted proteins | sample FrelakmetHBP12HB_FD_187147 | JGI IMG/M metagenome (GOLD analysis project Ga0209777, IMG submission 187147) | Freshwater lake sediment microbial communities from the University of Notre Dame, USA, for methane emissions studies -HBP12 HB (SPAdes)... | ecosystem: Environmental > Aquatic >... | reverse complement strand
CCCCACGTTATCCTCCCTGGGTCTATGTAGGTCTCACAGGGACGTTCTTTGCCAACCTGGTTTATGTGCTGTCAGTGCTGCATGCCAGGGCTTTCATCCCCGACGGGCATTGGTCACTCTACGTTCTGGCTCCTATTAATATTATTCTGTTCTTCTACGCTATCTGGAGCTTCTGGAAGATGCAACATACCGAAGGTGATGAAGAAGCCCCACCGTCAGTTATGGAGGGCACACCCGAAACCGGGCCTTCTGCCGTTGCCGCTCGCCCGCCAACTGAAGTGGCCGAGGAGGAGCCTTCGCTTCCGATACCAAAGGTGCCTATCCCACGGACTCATGCTCTCATCCTGTTGCTTCTCGTCGTTGTCTTCCTTGGTATGTCCCTTTGGAATCTGGGAGACAGAAAGGTTCCCAGTTCGGATTGGATTCCTCAAAAAGACCCCGAGGAGGTCTACCTCGACCTTGGCACAACAACTCGGGTCGAGAAGGTATGGGTGCTAGTTGCAGATGACCAGTCGGTCAATGTTGATCTCTACTGGGGCTCGCCGGGCAATTGGACCTTCCAGAGTAACCTGACGGAATCCAGCGTCTGGTTCAAATGGGATTTAATGTATCTGGGCCGCGACACCAGATATGTTCGTCTGCTGTTTAAGGGGACAACTGGGCGAATCGGGGAAGTCGCCCTGTTCACAGACGACCACAAACTCAATATAAGCAATATCGTAGGGGATCAGGATAACACGGTTGCCGCTCTTATAGATGAGCAGCAACTGGTCGGCACCCCTGCCAGCCACACCTCAGGCACTTACTGGGACGAAATATACTTCGTCAGGACAGCCGAGCAGACCCTCAAGCTCGAAAACCCTACCCAGTGGGACCATCCTCCAACCAGCAAGCTCATCATGGCCGCTGGCATAGCGGTCTTCGGACATAATCCATTTGCCTGGCGCATAGGTGGAGTTATCTTCGCCGCCCTCGGCATATTGCTTATTTACTTCTTCGCAAAGCGCGTATTTAAGTCCTCTCGCGCCGGCCTTATCGCGGCTTTCCTGTCCACTTTTTGTTTTGCGCACTTTGTCGAGGCGCGGATCGCTGTGCCTGAAACTTACATCATGTTCTTCGGTATGGCCATGTTCTATTTCTTCTACCGTTATTGGGAGGACCCTCAGCGTGGCGGCAAGTACCTCTTCCTGAGCCTGGTTTCCTTTGGGCTGGGGTTCTCCACAAAATGGCCTGTTATGTACGGCCTTGTGGGCATGGTGCTGCTGCTGGTTGTGCTCAAGGTGCGCAAGCCTGTAATCCGTAAGAACGAAGTCCTCTGGTTCGTTGGCGGCGTGGCAGCGGCGGTGGCTATCTATATGGCATCATACACAACGTACTTCCTGGCAGGCCACGGCGCGCATGACTTCTGGCGCATGCAGTTCGATATATATCGCTTCCATGCCCATTTGGCAGCAACTCATCCAGCCAGCTCCCCCTGGTGGAGTTGGCCCGTGATGCTCCGCCCGGTCTGGATGTACGCGGGCAGCTTTGGCAGCAGTAGCGGGTATATCTCCACTCTGGGTAACCCTGCGCTCTGGTGGGTAGGCATAGCCGCGATGCTTGCCACCTTCTGGCTTGCGGTAAGGCACAGGAACAAGATCGCTATTTTCATCTCCATCCCCTTCCTGACTCAGTGGCTCTTCTTCGTTCCTATTAGCCGTGTGATTTTCATTTATCACTTCTTCCCCAATGTGCTATTCATGATCCTCGCTCTCACCCTCTGGATTCAGTGGTTATGGGATAAGTATAAATGGGGCAAGTGGGTCGTTGTGGGTTACCTTGCCCTAAATGTTGCTTGCTTTGCCCTGTTCTTCCCTGTGCTCTCCGGTCTGCCCATGAGCCAGGGGTATTGGCATTCGATGAGATGGATGGTGGACTGGATCACCGCGGGTGTTGGTCCTCACTGAGCCATGAGCCTTGAAAAGCCCGTCGTTTCTGGATATACTGAAAGAGGGCTGTCACTTAGGTCGTTGGTCTGAAGCTGGCTGAGATGCTGGCACTCTCCGTAGCGGAATGAGAGGTGCCGATCGTTGCTCTACATAACGTGCATTAAGAGTTCGGCTGCATAATTATTATTGTATCGGCCGGGCTCCTTCTTTCCTGTGCACGGCTTTCACCCGGTTTCGCATTATAGCTTAGCGAATTGCCCCGCCAATAAGCTGTGATGCCGTTTGTTAACAGGGGAGTGCAGAGGGGATTTGCCTCTCTGCCAAGGGTTTGGCGATGTTCCCCAACTCTAAATCCCCCCAAGATTGGGGGATATAGGGGGTTGAAAACAGATTAATAGACAGCCTTAGGTACTGAGATATAATTCTAACCTTTATTCTTAATTTATCTCTAGTGGGGTGCAAAGTGAAAGAGATCACTCTTACCATCGACTCCCGAGAGGTCCAGGTGGAGGAGGGGACAACTATACTCAAGGCGGCCGAGAAGGCTGGTATCTACATACCGGCGCTCTGTAACTACCCGGGCCTGAAACCCCTGGCTGAGTTACAACCCGATAGAGCCTGCCGCCTCTGTGTCGTTGAGGTGAAAGGGGTTGCCGAGCCCCAACTGGCTTGTATCACCCCTGTAACTGAACGGATGGTTGTCCATACCAACAAACTGCGACTCCAAAAACTGCGCCACCACAGCCTCAAGCTCATCCTCTCCAGGTATCCCGCCGCCTGTCACAGCAGTGAACATAAAGAGCACGGCACCCCTTACGGTAGCTGTTCCAAGAGTGGCAACGGAGAGCTCCAGAGAGTAATCGACCACATCGGGCTCGACGAGCTACCTCCCTATATTCCCAAGAAGCTCCCTGTTCATGAGGACAGCCCCTTCTGGATTCGCGATAATAACTACTGTATCCTTTGCGAACGCTGCGTCCGTGTCTGTGATGATATACGAGGTGCTAGGGCCATCGAGTTCGCCTACCCCTGCCACAAGGCTTGTCCTGCCGGCATAGATATACCCCGCTACCTGCGCCTTATCGCTAGAGGCAGGCCATCCGCTTCCCTGGCGGTGATTCGAGAGAGGGTCCCCTTCCCCGGCTCTTTGGGGCGGGTCTGCGTACATCCCTGCGAGGAGGCCTGTCAGCGCGGCAAGGAGGTAGATAAGCCGCTCTGTATCAGGATGATGAAGCGCTTCGCTGCTGACAACAGCGACGACTCCTGGAAGAAACGGGCCAAGATGCTGCCGCCCACAGGCAAGAAAGTGGCGGTTGTGGGCGCGGGGCCTGCGGGCTTGACCGCTGCCTACTATCTGGCCAAGCAGGGTCATAAAGTGACTGTCCTCGAGGCTCTGCCCGAGGCCGGCGGCATGATGAGGGTGGGCATACCCGAGTACCGCCTGCCGCGCAATATATTGGGAGGCGAGATCGAAGATATCAAGAGCTTCGGGGTTGAGATTAAACTGAACACTAGGGTCGAGTCGCTCGACTCACTTTTTGAGCAGGGATACAAGGCAGTTTTCCTTGGCCTGGGCTCACATCAGGGGATGAGTTTGGGTGTGGAGGGGGATAATCTGCCGGGCGTTATCGAATCGGCGGAGTTCCTGCGCCGTGTCAACCTCGGAGAGAAGATAAACGTGGGCAAGGAGGTGGGCGTGGTCGGAGGAGGCAACGTCGCTATCGATGCAGCCCGCATTTCTTTGCGCCTGGGTGCTAAGAAAGTGAGAATCATCTATCGCCGCACTCGGGCTGAGATGCCCGCTAACCCCGAGGAGGTTGATGCAGCGCTGGATGAAAGCATAGAGATTATCTATCTGGCTGCTCCTTCCAAGGTTACCCGCGAGGGCCATAAATTGAAGCTGGAGTGCATACGCATGGAGCTGGGCGAGCCCGATGCCAGCGGCAGGCGGCGTCCCGTTCCCATCAAGGGCAGCGAGTTTGTTACCGAGCTTGATACCCTGATAGCTGCTATCGGACAGCGCACTGACATCCCCGCAGGCTTCAAGGTCGAGGCGGGGAAAGGGAATGTAGTTAAGGCGGACGCCAATATGCAGACCAGCCGTCAGGGCGTCTTCGCCGGAGGCGATTGCATCAGCGGGCCCGCTACTGTCATCGAAGCCATAGCGGCAGGGAGAAAAGCCGCAGAAGCTATAGACCGTTACCTGGGCGGCAAGGGCGACATCTCGGAATCGCTCGTCGCCGCTGAAGAAGCCACCCATTTTACAGAGCAAGACCTCCCGCTGGAGAAATTGGCTGTCTTCTCTCATCTTTCTCACCAGGAGAGAATCCACAACTTCGATGAGGTCGAACTGGAGGTCCCCCGGGACATCGCGGTAGCGGAAGCGCAGCGATGTCTCCAGTGCAACGTCATCGCTCCTCCGAATAAACTCAACCTCAAAGAGGCCAACTGCCAGTTCTGCGGCGCTTGCGTGGACGCCTGCCCGGTGGTCGCGCTCATGGAGCGCAGCGCTATAGGTACGGGTGCTCCCGACCGCGTGGTGGCGACCATCTGCCCCTACTGCGGCGTGGGCTGCCAGCTCAAGCTCGAGATAAAGAATGACAAAATCATGCGCGTTGTCCCTGATAAGAAGGGGCCTGCCAATAAAGGCCAGGCCTGCGTAAAAGGCAAGTTCGGACTCGATTTCGTGAACTCTCCCGAGCGCCTCACCGCGCCTCTTATCAGACAGAAGAACGGTGAGTTTGTAGAGGCGACCTGGGGCGAGGCGTATGACCTGATAACGGTCAGGCTGGCTGGATACAAGGGCAATCAGTTCGCTGCCATATCCTCGGCCAAGTGCACCAACGAGGACAACTATGTCTTCCAGAAATTCACGCGGGCGGTGATGGGCACGAACAACATAGACCACTGTGCCCGTCTCTGACACGCGCCCACTGTGGCCGGTCTGGCCACAAGCTTCGGCAGCGGCGCCATGACCAACTCTATTGAAGAGATTGCGGATGCCAAATGTATCCTCGCTATCGGCACCAATACCACCGAAGACCACCCTGTTATCGCCCTCGAGATAAAGAAGGCGGTGGACAAGGGGGCCAAGCTCATCGTTGCTGACCCCCGCGAGATACCGCTGTGCCGCATGGCCCACATCTGGCTGCGTCACCGTCCCGGCACCGATGTGGCCCTGCTCATGGGCATGTGTCGGGTGATATTCGACGAGGGCCTTCTGGATAAGGCGTTCGTCGAGCAGCGCTGCGAGAACTTCGAAGAGTTCAAGAATTCTCTCAAAGGCTTCAACATAGAGCTTGTATCTGAGATCACCGGCGTCCCTGCTGCCACCATCGCTGAGGCAGCCAGGGTATATGCTACCAATGGCCCTGCCTCCCTTCTCTACGCTATGGGCATCACGCAGCACTCCCACGGTACCGACAATGTGCTGGCTGTAGCTAACCTCGCCATGCTTACGGGCAACGTGGGTAAGTGGGCTTCGGGTGTGAACCCCTTGCGCGGCCAGAACAACGTGCAGGGTGCCTGCGATATGGGCGCTCTGCCCAACGTGCTTACCGGCTATCAGCAGGTAGCAGGCCCCAGCGCCAGGTCGAAGTTCGAGGCTGCCTGGGGCTGCACCCTGCCCACAGAGCCGGGGCTGGTGCTCACCGATATGTTCCACCTGATGGATGAGGGCAAGGTCAAGGCGGCTTACATAATAGGTGAGAACCCGGTGCTCAGCGACCCCGATGCCAGGCATGTCAAAGAGGCATTAAGCAAGCTGGAGTTCCTGGTGGTACAGGACATATTCCTCACCGAGACGGCGCAATTTGCTCATGTGGTATTGCCTGGGGCGAGCTTCGCCGAGAAGGACGGCACATTCACCAACACCGAGCGCCGCGTGCAGCGGGTGCGCAGGGCTATCGCCCCTGTGGGCACAGCCAGGCCGGATTGGCAGATAGTCTGCGAGATAGCCCGGCGCATGAGGAGCAAGGGCTTCGAGTTCGCCAGCGCTGCGGATATTATGAAGGAGATCGCCGATGTCACGCCTTCCTACGGCGGTATCACCTATGCCAGGCTGGAGAATGGCAGCCTGCAATGGCCCTGCCCCACGGAGGACCATCCCGGGCTTCGCTATCTCCACGAGGGCGTGTTCAGTCGAGGCAAAGGCAAGTTCGCTGCTCTGGAGTACAAGCCGCCCAAGGAGCGGCCCGATGATACTTACCCCCTGGTGCTCACCACGGGGCGCAGCCTGTTCCACTTTCACACCGGAACCATGACGCGCAAATCGAAGGGGCTCAACGAGCTGAAGGGTGGGGAGGAGGTAGAGATCAATCCTCAGGATGCCAAAGCCCTGGGCATCGCCGATGGCGATAAGGTGCGGGTCATCTCGCGCAGGGGCAAGGTGACAGCGAAGGCGAAGGTAACCAAGAGCTTAATGAAGGGAGTGGTCTTCATGACCTTCCACTTCGCGGAGAGCGCCACCAACATGCTCACCAATCCCGCGCTGGACCCCGTATCTAAAATCCCCGAGCTCAAGTTTTGTGCGGTACGGGTAGAGAAGGTCGTCGAGAAAGTCCCTGCCTAGAATGCGCTGCTAATTTTAGTAGGGGCGGTTCGCGAACCGCCCCTACTTTCTTTCCTCAATCGTTTACGATATAATTCTGCAGAGGTATCCTATTATCTGTTGATAAATCATGAGAATCAGTTATGATCCGAAGCTCGATACACTTTATTTGAAGGTTGGGGAGGCTAAAAAAGTCCTCTGTAAGGAAGTGGACGAAGATATAACTCTGGACATGGATGCAAAAGGAAATTGATGCTATGAAGGGCCTTGTTTTGGGCTGGAGAGTAACTCAAAACTTAGAGCCTCGGTATTGGCTAAATCCAGAAGCTAAACCAGGCTATCAAAGTAATGATGAGCTTATAATAGTACCTTCCTCTAGAATGGATACCCACACTATTATCGTTGCCCAGTCAGGTTCAGGTAAATCCACATTCTTGGGACGCTTAATTGAGGAATTGTTATTAAAAACGAAGGCACGTTGTGTGATCCTCGATCCCAATGCGGACTTTAGAAGAGCAGATCGTTCCGCCCCCGATGATCTTTGGAATCTGGCATCTTATGATCGGACGAGACTCTGTGGGAAACTACCTCACGAAATCTCTCGAAAGGAGTTTAGCAATAAGTGGTCAAGTCTTAAAATTGAGATATTGACGTTGCGACGTCGTGGGAGAGCACAACGAGCGCTCAAGCTATGGTGGCCCTCGCTGGATGCTGAGCTTTTGGGGGAAGATCTAGACCCCATGCTGAGAACTGAATTGTATCATTGTCACTCTTTTACAAGAGCCATTGGTAATCTCTTGGTGCTACGGAATGCTGGCAAAAGTCCTACTTCCGGCACAAACCCAATTACTGAGGCAGAGGATTTGTACAGGGTATGGAAACAGGAAGAATCCACGTCCTCAGAGGATGAAATTCGTCCATCTTTTAAAGGAACTTTGGATGAAAGATATAAGTTAAAGGACCTTCTTAAGTCCTATCGGTCTCTGGATGAGGAATTAGCTAAACCATTGGGCCTACCGTGGTATAGTGACCCAGAGTGGAAAGAATTTGAAATGACCCCAAAAGAAGTTCAAGAGATGGCTGAAAACACTATTAGACGATGGTTAGAACTAGCTTCGGCGGAGCTTAGGCATGTTTCAGATAGCGTTGGGCGCTTCTACTTTGCAAAGGCCAGTGAATATAGCGAAGGGGGTATTTGGGCCAGAGGCCCTACAGTTGTCTCCAGTCCAGATGCTCGACTAAAAGTTATTGATTTAGCTTCGTTTCGACACATTCCTACTCGCTTCCTAGCAGTAAATTCTGTATTGAAACAAGAATTCGATAGCTCCAGGATTGCCTGGGAAAGAGCCTTGCTCAGGAAGGCTGAGAACGATGAGCGAGTACCCACTTTTATAGTCCTTGATGAAGCTCATAACTTCATTGCTGCCGAGCCGCGCGGAAGAGCAGAAGCAGCATTAAGGGAACAGTTCCGAACCATTGCCGCCGAGGGAAGGAAATATGGTCTCTTTCTAATTCTCGTGAGTCAGCGTCCGGACAAATTAGATCCATTTATTATATCTGAGTGTGAGAATAAAGCACTTATGAGATTGAACTCGGAATCAGTTTTACATGCAGTCCAAAAGATGCTGGGCTTAGAGGATTTGTCGGTGGGTATAGCTAAGAAATGCATACAATGTGAGATGGGGCGTGTCTTATTAGTGGGCCATTGGGCAGAGGAAGGGGCTCAGTGGATGTATTGTGGTGCTCGCAGGACAATTGAGGGCGGTAGAAGTCTGCGTCCTGACTATTGGGCAGTACCTTATATAGATGAAGGTCTAGAAACTAGCTAGTCATCAAAATTTGGAGAAAAAGAAAGCTGGCTACTGCGTTATTAATTCGCTATATTGTATATATAACCGTAAATCAAGCGTTTTGAAATGCGAGGTAAATCACTCAGTCCATAACAAACGTTGTTTTTTCAACTTTAGCCCTCAGCTCTGCCTTATCTTCCCGTTAGAAAAGGTTCCCCGCAAATTATTGTGTTTGTCTTTAATATCCCTTTTAGAAACTCCAAGGCTTGTGCAAGGCAAAGCTCTAAATTACTGCTCCCCAAACTGCCCCCATTTATTTTAACGCGGGAACCGTTTAAACTTGTTACCAATATGATTAACCTGAGAAAATACGGTAGAAGTCCCTTCACCGTAGCTGTTATTCACGGTGGGCCCGGTGCGCCCGGAGAAATGGCGCCTGTCGCTCGAGAGCTGTCTTCTATCATGGGTGTTCTGGAGCCACTTCAAACCGCAGTCACACTTGAAGGGCAACTCCAGGAGTTGAAGGCCGTTTTGGAGAAGCACGCAGCTCTTCCTGTCACCTTGATTGGCTTCTCCTGGGGCGCCCTGCTCAGCTTTATCTTTGCCGCCCGCTATCCTTCTTTGGTGAGGAAGCTCATACTCATCGGCAGCGCGCCCTATGAGGAGAAATATGCCCTGAATATTACGCAGACCCGGTTAAGTCGGCTCAGCGAAGCAGAAAGAGAGCAAGTCCTTTCCCTGATGCGTACCTTGAACGACCCCTCTATTGCAGACAAGAACTCGCCCTTGGCCCGGCTGGGCAAGCTGCTATCTAAAGCTGACTCATATGACCCCTTGCCCCATGACGACGAGATAGCGGAATGCCGGTACGATATCTATCAAGGTGTCTGGGAACAGGCTGCGGAGCTCAGAAGCAGTGGCAAGCTTCTGGAGTTGGGGAAGAAAATCCAGTGCCCCGTAGTCGCCATACACGGCGACTACGACCCCCATCCCGCCGCAGGGGTCGTAGAGCCTCTTTCCCGCACTCTGAAAGACTTTCGATTCATTATGTTAGAGAAATGCGGCCACCGCCCCTGGCTCGAACGAAACGCCAGAGACAGGTTTAATAATATCCTTAAAGAGGAGGTCCAATGACATCAAAGCAGTTTCCGCTGAAGGGATATACACTGCCATTAACACCCCAAGGCCGTTCGTCAGTAGTTGAACCCCCACCCTGGTATTACGGCGGCGAGGTGATGCAGTTAGTCTTTCGTACCGATGCGAAGCGGGCCAGGAAGTTGATCCCATCGCCCCTGGAGATAGGCCCGGAGCCGGGAAAGGGAATCGTGTGGTTTGTGGAATGGGTTTCGGTAAGCGAATCAAATCCCGATCTGGCTTTTATCAACCCGGAGCGGTCTGTTTACCAGGAGTGCCTGGTAATGATTCAGTGCAGTTTCCGGGGAGAGCCAGGCTACATAGTGCCTCACATCTGGGTGGATAATGATTTCACCATGATGCGTGGCTTTGTGCAGGGATTCCCCAAGAAGCTGGCCCGCATCTATCGGACGAAGCTCAGCGAGCTGAATCCCAAAATAGGTGGCAAGCGTGTCGGGGCGAAGATGAAAGGCATCTGTGAGGCGCACGGTGAAAGAATAGTAGAAGGCTCTCTGGTTTTCACTCGTCAGGCTGTCGCCTCGGAGTTACCGGCGGTACGATTTTACCTGATGCGTCATTTCCCCGATATCGAAGACCCTGCCAAGCCAGCGGTGCACGAGCTTGCCATCAGCCAGATCTCAGACGTTAGAGTGGCGGACGTCTGGGCGGGTGACGCAGACCTCAAATTCTTCGAGTCAGCCGTGGAAGAGGTGGCCGCCCTTGCGCCGGTGGAGATGCTGGGCGGATTTTTTCATAGCATGGGTCTCACCATCACAGGCGGCAAGGTTATCTACAAGTACCGGTAACCGCGCAGGGAGCCGCCTGGTATTGAAATTAAACGCTTGGATTCATAACATGACCAACGAACAGAATCGTCCCTGTTTCGATATCGCGTATAAGGAAAATAAAGGGACGGTCTACAGTTACTCGCACTGGTTGCTCAGGCGCTGATGTCAGTCCCACCACCACTGCAGTGGCGGCTGCTGCCTCTGTACCTGCCTCATCTACCGAAACGAACGCCTTGTGCAGCACATCGCTAATCGTGAGTTCACGATTCCCCGTCATTCCCGAGAAATCTGCCTCGTCTGAGAACGCCATTGGCATGCCCATAGCTGCAAGTGTATCAGAGAGACTGACCTCGGATTCGAATTCGAATTTGGGCATGGCCAGACTCACCTGACGTGACTGCAAATCAGATACGATGTGGTCTACAAGGGCAGCGTTCAACGAGTTTTGAAAGGACTCGAACTGTCCGCTGTTCGGGAGCAGGATACTCATCGACAGTTCACTACCATCATAGAGTAGTTCCACCGCCTGATACCCGTCTCCCGTTGCATAGCCAAAAGAGTTGGTCTGCGTCATCATTGGCACATTGACATCGTCGCCCTCAAGAAGGTGGAAAGCTCTGTCGGTCGTAAGTTCCTTTTCAAACGGATTCAGCCAGGCTGCATTGAAATATATGGCGTTTGTCAGCACAAGCCGTGTCAAGTCATCGATTACACCTTGAGGAATCAGGTCTTTTATCTTGTTTTCTGTCTGGTCACTCACCCAGTTGTTGATAGTGATACGAGATTGTTCTGGCTCACTGATGAAGTCCAGTAGCCTCAGTCCGGCACCATAGTTCACAGCGAGCACGTCGAGGAATTGGTTGAGGAACTTGTAATCCTGTTGTCCCCAGATTGCATTGACGATATGGAGGCGGAAACCTTTGTCATCTTTTCCCTTGGCGCCTTCGCCACGGCTGGCAAGCTCAAGGTCTAGCGCGTTGAAAGCAGGGTGCAGGAGAGCCTGTTGTAACTCAAAGTGCAGTGTATTTGCCATCTGTTGTTCGGTCTCACCTCGAGCACCCGCATATGTCATCGCCAATGCCAGAGAGATACTGTAGGGTGAATAGAAGAGATTCCCCTTCTGCTGTCTCAAAGCTTGATACAGGTCAAAGGCGAATTCACTGTTACCTTCAACAAGCTTGGTGGAATCTGAGGTACTGACATCTGGTGAGGTATCGCGCTGCTTTTCTGATAGTGCGACTCCGGTGCCAGGTACTTGGGCGCAACCAACAACACTCAGAAGCACGATGAAAACTAGCATGGATAGTAGTATCTTCTTCATGACACACCCCCCTGTGTATACTGAGATACTCAAATTTCTTCAAGTACCTCTAGTATTTAAGACGAATTTACAGCTTCTATAGTTCCATGTATGATGAAGCTCACAAATCATAGACTACTCCTCTTCTATGAGTAGTTCAAACATCTTAAAATTGTCCTGGAAGACCAGGGTGCGTGAGAATGGCTTGCTTTTGGAGCAAAATTAGCGGAAAGTCACTCAATTCTTATTCTTATATGGGGATGGTCTTCGAACCCCTGACACCTCTCACCCTATTCCACTCAGCGGTACCGAGAAATTTTATCCTCCGCGCCGATTCCCCCAGGTAAGAGGTGCGCAGAAGTTTTATAGCTTTGTTTCCGTATCTTAGTCGCACCCTTTTGCCTAAGTCGAGGTCTTCCCGGAAGCCCAGTGTCGGGTCCAGGATCTCGTCATAGCCACCTATCTCAGTGAAGGCGCTCTTCCAGATGGCTATCCCTCTGCCCGTCGTATAACCTTTAGGCTTCAACCAACTGCGCAACATGACTGATGCCATGGGGAGAAAGACGCCCTCCGCTATAGGGTCGGCTCCATGAGCCAGGACACATCCTTCGTCAAGGGCAGCTACCACATACTGGATATAAGTGGGGGTAAAAAGGCAATCCGCATCGACAAACACCAGTATCTCCCCTTGCGCTTCCATAGCCCCTATGTTGCGGGCATGAGGAAGATTTAGCTTGGGGACATATACGTACCTTGCTTCGTAGGCCTGGCATATCTCCATGGTCTTATCACTTGAAGGAGGAGGGCTGCTGTCAGCTACAATGACCTCTATAGGCTGGTATGTCTGGTTACGGATGGTCTCCAGGAGCTTGGGGAGGTATCCTTCTTCCATAAGTGTAGGGATAACCACTGAGACCAAACGTCCCATAACTTGGTAGGCAGGAGGCTTGGAAGCCTGGCCTATTCTATACACGACCACCCTTGTGGTTATGTAGGCGGTTAAGAACGTTCCGGCAAACCCGCCGCCGATTACGCCGCCAACAATAGCCCCATCCATAGCAAATACATTATATTTATTGCCCAGGTATATAGCAATACAGCCCCGGCGGGTCGTTTAGTAACTGGGGTGTGCAGAGAGGTTGTAGGGGCGTTGGAAAGGGTTGCCAAACGCTCTCCACAGGTACTCTTGACAGACCTGATTGTTGTCCACTATTATGACGACACAGGGACAAGGCATGGCAAGGTAAAAAAATAGAGCAAGCAACAGGTGTTTCATGCCCCATAACCTGGGAGGGGCGGTCATGCTCCAGGGCATCTGAGAGGGGCCTTACCGGAGTATACTGCATAGAAATTCGATAAATGACTACGTCCTGCAGAATCCGCTACGAAGATGATTCCGTCGAGATAGAGAATGCTGACGAGCTGTTCGTCGCCCTTGACCTCACTCCGCCTGAGGCTGATGGAATCATCCTTTCCCAGATTGGCGATAAGATTTTTGACCTCATCACAAATGATAGCGAATTCCTCCTCATCCTGCAGAAAGCCTTCGGGACGAAGGGAGAGAGCAAACAGCCGTATCTTCGCTGCTTTGGAAACAATCTGGACCGTGTCGTGACCACTGGGAAGACACTCTCGAAAGCGCTCGCTCTTCTTGCAGAGGAGGAGGATCAGTCGTACTTCCTGCAGACCCTCGGTACAAAGGGGCTCCGGCACTGCATTACGAGCGTTGCCGACATTGCCGAGGCTCTGGAATGGCTCTACGGGAAAGAGGATGAGCTTTTCCTCGAACTCATCGGCTGGGATTTCATCATGCGTTTCATCCACTCAATGGAGACCCTTGGTGTGGTGCTCAAGCATCTCGAAAAGAGCGACGAAGGTGCGGCACTCGAGAAGATCGGATGGCCCCGGGTACTTGACTGTATCCAGACGCCGGCCGACCTTGCGTACGCATTTTCCGGCTTGATTGAGGAGAACATGCATACTCTCATTGGACAGCTCGATGCAGGAAAGCTGCAGCAGCTTATTCCTGTCAAGCAGGAGCTCACCAGAATTTCCCGGCGGTATCTCTCGGAGGGGAACGCCCGTTACCTCAAGGAGCGCTATGACCAACTGCTGGGTGGGGGGATGCACTGATGGGCGCGCTTCGCGGGATGCTCGGCTCGAAGTACCGCTGTATTGATGGCCATCTCCATGTCGTGGACTTCTTGCAGGATACCAAGGGACTGGTCCACTGCCTTCACTACATGGACAAGGGAAACATATCCCATGCGTGTATCTTCGGTCTCCCGGTCTCGAAGGGGTGGGAGAGTTGGGAGCGGCACCCGCCGGAATATTACCTTGCCGATGATTCGAAGTGCTATTACTACAGTGCTGTTGATGCATTCGTGGCCATGGAACTCCGTGCCCTCAATCCCTCGCAGCAGGCCCGGTTCTTTCCTATGATAGGTGGATTCAATCCCTGCGACAAGTACGCATACAAGCACATCGAACGCATCATCAGGTATTTCCCCGGCATCTGGCACGGGATCGGGGAGATCCTCTTCCGGCATGATGACCTCACCAATCTCACCTACGGCGATCCCTCACGCTGCAATCATCCGGCAATGGATAGTATCTTCGATCTCTGCATAGAGCATGAGTTTCCCATCTGCATACACCAGAACATCACCTCTGTAGGCACGAAGACCTACCCCAAATGGCTCCATGAGGTGGAGGAGACGTTCCACCGGCATCCCAAGGTACAGTTTGTCTGGGCCCACTGCGGCATCTCTCGGGGGGTGTATACTCCCCTTTACTACCAGATCGTGAAGCGCATCCTCGAACACTACGCCAATGTCTGCGTTGACCTTTCCTGGATAGTATTCGATGAGTTCATCTGCCCCAAAGGAGTGCTCGATGAGCACTGGCTCGAGCTTGCCGAAGAGTACTCTGAGCGGATCTGCATCGGCACCGACGTCGTCAACAGGTTTGAGTATCTTCCCGCAACCATCCAGAAATATGACGTGTTTTTAGATGCACTGAGCGCAACTGCACGCGAGAATGTGGCATGGAAGACGGCGTTCAGGCTCTACAGCCCAGTGAGGGCATAGGCAAGGGCCGGAAAAGCGAATTGTGCCAATAGGAAACAACGTCCAGAAATTATTGCTTGGGTATATCTTCCGCTATCGTCCGGAGCCTGCACCCCTGGTAATTAATAACATCTTCTTATCGGCATCTGGGACTCCACTAACCGAAAACAGCGTCAAGTCGATGTTTGCCAGACTTGCCAAGCGATCGTGAGTGACTCGATTACACGCGCATCTCTGCCGTCATACCTTTGCCACGAGGTTTCTTTTCAATACAGCACCGAAGATTTTTGCCCTTAGACCGTCTCGACCTGCGTAGGGACTAACGCCCAACTGCCCAATGAAGGTCGTTTAACAACTGGGGAGTGCAGAGGGTCCTTCTTAGGAAGGATCCCTTTGCCAGTCCGCCATAGGCGGAAGGGGGTATCCCCCAAGAGTAGATACCCACGGGCAGAGCCCGTGGTACTTTGAAATCTTCAAGCTATGCTTGACGCCCTTCGGGCGAGTTCTCATTCACCCACGGGCAAAGCCCGTGGAACCCTGCCCTTCGGGTTCTTGGGGGACACAGGGGGTTGAAAAGAGATCAATAAACGACCTCCGCTAGTATCTAGTCCCTAAAATAGCTTGAATTTACTTTCGGGTCATGCGATAATAGAAGAATGGCAGGGATAGCAAGGGAAATAGAGGTATCCACTAAAGACAGAGAAACATTGCTCAAATGGAAAAGGAGTCCCACTACGCCGCAGAGATTAGTCCGCAGGGCTGAGATCATATTAGCTGCCGCTGAAGATCTGAATAATAAGGCCTTCTCGGAAAGGGGGTTAGGCTCGGTGCAGACAATCTGTCTCTGGCGGAAGCGATATGCTGAATACGGCATAGAGGGGCTCCAGGACCAGCCTAAACCTGGTCGTCCCCGTACCAT
>Ga0209777_10004994_pt1 | contig 15478 bp, 12 predicted proteins | sample FrelakmetHBP12HB_FD_187147 | JGI IMG/M metagenome (GOLD analysis project Ga0209777, IMG submission 187147) | Freshwater lake sediment microbial communities from the University of Notre Dame, USA, for methane emissions studies -HBP12 HB (SPAdes)... | ecosystem: Environmental > Aquatic >... | reverse complement strand
ACCTCGAGTGCGTCTCCTTTGGGAGCATATCGCATCCCGCCGGGACCGGCCTCTCATTCCATCTCGGAACGGGAGGGTCGCGCTACGGCGGCGCACCGGGCGGCTCACTCGCCGCGGTGGTTTTCGAGGAAATCCCGGTCGATCGGCTTGCGGCCGCGGTACCCTTCGTCGACCCCGTGCCAGAAGGCGATGTCCGATTCGCCGAGTTTCCAGCACAGGTACACCTCCTCGCCGCGAAGCAGCGTCGGGAAATCGAGAAGGCCGAGGTCCAGGTCTTTTACGAGGCAGCCGGAATCCTGGATCGTTTCGAGCGCGGCGCGCAGCCGCCCGACGGCCTGATCGCGCCGCTCGACAATGCGACTCAGTTTGCCGTGATCCACCAGCGCACCGCCCGAGATCCGGACGCGCTCGCCCTCCGCGTGCAGGTCCGCACCGGCCGCGGCCAGTTCGGCCTTACGATCGCAGGCCTCGCGCAGCAGGGGCTCGATCTCACGGACCGCGCTCTGCGCCTGGGTCAGGGTGAAGTACCGCGGCACCGCGCTACACGCCCGAGACCTGAATGGCGAGGGTACGGCTGCGCGGGCCATCGAACTCGGCGAAGATGATATTCTGCCAGGTCCCGAGCAGGACGGCCGCGTTCCTCACCTGCAGGCAGACGCTCTGGCCCATCACCATGCCGCGCAGGTGCGAGTCGGCGTTGGCACGCTCGCAGTCGGAGAACTGCGGGTCGTTGTGGCGCCAGTAGGCCTGGCGGTCCACCAACTGCTCCAGGTAACGCCGCACGTCGTCCAGCAGGGCGTCCTGCCACTCGTTGAGGAAGATCGAGGTTGTCGTGTGCAGAGACTGCACGTGGACCAGGCCCTCGCGGATGCCGCTCCTCTTGACGATGTCATTGATGCGGTCCGTGATGTTGATCAACTGCAAGCGGTCGTTCGTGCCCCACTCGACCACCCGGTTGAAGACCCGGTAGGCACCTTCGTTGGTCGGCCTGGCTGCGTGTGCCAAAGGCGCAGCGATGTCTGCGGTTCCAGACTGGATGTTACTTGTACTCATATGTTTGGGAGCGCGCACCCGGCTCAGGACTCCTATTGCCCAGCCGGGAGCTCAAAGCTAATAGATGAGGGCAGGCCGGTTATGGTCGCATCGGTTCATGCCGACTGGCCGTACTTGCGGGAAACGTAGTTTTCGAGGATGGCGATGAATTCGGGGACAATTCTTCCCCCGCGGAGGGTCGTCATGAGGCGGCCGTCCACGTAGACCGGCGCCTTGGGTTCCTCGAAGGTCCCCGGCAGGGAAATGCCGATATTGGCGTGCTTCGACTCGCCGGGCCCGTTCACGATGCATCCCATCACCGCCACACGCAGGTCCTCGACTCCGCGGTAGCGCTCGCGCCAGGCCGGCATCTGGTCGCGAAGATAGGTCTGGATCTGGCCGGCCATCTCCTGGAAGAAAGTGCTGGTGGTCCGGCCACATCCTGGGCACGCCGTCACCTGGGGTGTGAAACTGCGGATGCCGAGCGCTTGCAGGATCTGCTGGCAGACCGTGACCTCTTCGGTCCGGTCGCCGCCTGGCGCAGGGGTCAGCGAGGCACGGATCGTGTCGCCGATTCCTTCCTGAAGAAGAATCGCCAGGCCGGCCGTCGTGGCGACGACTCCCTTGGTTCCGAGGCCGGCCTCGGTCAGGCCCACGTGCAGCGGGTAGTCGCAGCGGGCTGCCAGCACGCGGTAGACCTCCACCATGTCCTGGACAGCGCTTACTTTCGCGCTCAGGATGATGCGGTCGTGCGACAGTCCGTAGCGCTCGGCCGCTTCGGCGGAATCGAGCGCGCTCACCACCAGGGCCTCCCGCATGATGGCGCCGGCGCCTTTCGGCTCGGCAAGGCGGGCGTTGGCGTCCATCATCCGCGCCAGCAGCGCCTGGTCAAGAGAACCCCAGTTGACGCCGATACGCACAGGGCGGCCATTCTCGGCGGCGGTTTCAACCATGGTGCGGAAATTGTCATCGTGCTTGCGACCGATGTTCACATTGCCGGGGTTGATGCGGTACTTGGCGAGGGCCGCGGCGCACGCGGGATACTTCCTGAGCAGGATGTGGCCGTTGTAGTGGAAATCGCCCACGATGGGCACCTGGACACCGGCCTGCGCCACACGGTCCACCACTTCGGGAACCGCCTGCGCCGCCTCCTCCGTGTTCACGGTGACGCGGACCAGTTCGGACCCCGCGTTCGCCAGCGCGACCACCTGCGCGGCTGTGGTGGCGGCGTCGGCCGTATCCGTGTTTGTCATCGATTGCACGACCACCGGGTGACCGGCGCCGACTTTCACCCCTCCGACATCGGCGACCGCGGTGGAGCGTCGCGGCTGAAGCGCCATGAACCCTCCGAAGTCCTTATTATATCAGGCGCTTCTGGACGGACGGCCTGATCGCCTACCAAGCGAGCTTCTCGACCTGTACGGCAAGAAAAACACAAGATGAACTTTTTCCGGTCTTTGTGGAGGGTGCCAGGCGCTCCCCTTCCACCCGCCGCAACGGGTTCACTTGCCACTCTCGGCTATACTGATGAGAGGAGTCTCATCCGCTTGTCTTTCCGGGATTATCTGCGCCTGTTGGCGCGAGTGCAATTATTGCCCGTTCTCGAGAACGGGGAGGAGACGCTCATCGGCGGCCAAGCGGTTGTCGAAGGCGTGATGATGCGCGCTCCGCACAGCTACTGCGTGGCGGTACGCCGGCCCGGGGGCGAGATCGTCACCGAGGAGCGGCCTCTTCCGAAGCTCTCCGATCGCTATCCGGCCTTCAAGATCCCGGTGCTGCGCGGGGTGGGCACATTGGGCCAGGCGATGGCGCTCGGCGTGAAGGCGCTGCAGTTCTCCGCCAACGCGGCGATGCCCGAAGCAGAGTCCTCCGGCGGCAAGAAGAAGGAACTTTCGAAGGGCATGCTGGTGCTGAACCTGGCCATTTCGCTCGCGTTCTTCGTGTTTCTCTACAAGTTCATTCCGCTCTATCTGGCAACCGCCCTCGGCAAGTGGATGCCTGCTTTCCGCGGCCGCATTCCTTTCAACCTGGCGGACGGCATCATCCGGATGGCGATTTTCGTCAGTTTCCTGTTCCTGCTCTCCCGGTGGAAGGACATCCGGCGCCTGTTCGAGTATCACGGCGCCGAGCACCGGGTGGTCTTCAACTTCGAATCCGGAAAACCGGTGACCGTCGAAAATGCGCAGACGTTTTCCACGTTCCACCCCCGCTGCGGCACCAGCTTTCTGCTGGTGGTGATGCTGGTGTCGATTGCCGTGTATACGGTTCTGCCGTTCGATTCATTTCTGATGCGGCTGGTTGGCCGCATCGCGCTGCTGCCGCTCATTGCCGGCCTCAGCTACGAGGCCATCCGGTTCGCCGCCAGGCACCGCGGCGGGCTGCTCTCGGCCCTCACGGCTCCGGGGCTCTGGATGCAGCGCATCACCACGCAGCCTCCCTCCGACGACCAGACTGAAGTCGCCATCCGCGCCCTCGACCGCGCCATGAGCCTCGAGGAATCGCAGGGAGGCGAGCTCGTCGTCGCCTGACCGCGCATGGAATACCTTCCAAAGCTGGAGCAAACCGAGTCGCGCTACGAGGAATTGTCGCGGCAGATGAGCGATCCCGGCGTCATCAACGACACGGAGCGGTACCGCAAGGCCGCTAAGACCCATCGGGAACTGGAAGATCTCGTCAACCGGTACCGCGGTTGGAAGCGCACCCGCCAGGACCTGGACGGCGCTCGCGCGATGCTGCAGGATGCCGACGAAGAGTTGCGGGCGATGGCCGCCGAAGAGGTCGCGCGGCTCGAGCCTCAACTCGAGGCCATCGAGCAGGAACTCAAGATCCTGCTGCTGCCGAGGGATCCTAACGACGAGAAGAACGTCGTGCTCGAGATTCGCGCCGGTACGGGTGGCGACGAGGCCACGCTCTTCGCCGCAGAGGTCTTCCGGATGTACACGCGGTACGCCGAGTCTCAACACTGGAAGGTGGAGATCTCTTCCGTGAGCGAATCCGCGGTGGGCGGGCTGAAGGAAGTCATCGCGCTGGTGAGCGGTGAGAAGGTCTACAGCAAGCTGAAGTACGAGAGCGGGGTCCACCGCGTGCAGCGCGTGCCGGTTACGGAGCAGCAGGGGCGAGTTCACACTTCCGCCATCACCGTCGCGGTGCTGCCGGAAGCGGACGAGGTCGAGGTCCAGATCGATCCGAAGGACATCCGGATCGACACGTTCTGCTCCTCGGGCCCGGGCGGCCAATCGGTCAACACAACCTACTCGGCTGTACGCATCACGCACCTGCCGACGAACCTGGTGGTCTCCTGCCAGGACGAGAAATCGCAGATCAAGAACCGCGCCAAGGCGCTTCGCGTTCTGCGCTCCCGGCTCTACGAACTGGAACTCGAGAAGCAGCGCGCGGAGATTGGCGCCGAGCGGCGCTCCATGGTCGGCACCGGCGACCGCAGCGAGAAGATCCGCACCTACAACTTCCCGCAGAACCGGCTGACGGACCACCGCATCGGGCTCACCCTGTATCAGCTCGATATGATCATGGACGGCCGCCTCGACCAGATCATCGACACCCTGATTACGCATTACCAGGCCGCGAAGCTGAAGCAGCAGACACATGACGATTCAGACGGCGCTGCAGCAGGGCACCCGGCTTCTTGAGGAGGCCGGAATTGCCGCCCCGCGCCTGACGGCCGGCGTTCTCCTTTCTCACGCGCTCGGCCGCGACCGCTCCTACCTCTACGGGCACGCCGAGGAAGAGCTTCCGCACAGCCCGTGGCTGCACTACGGCCGCTATCTGCACGAGCGGTTGAAGGGAAAGCCCACGCAGTACATCACCGGCCGGCAGGAGTTCTATGGACGAGAGTTCCGCGTCACTCCGGACGTTTTCATCCCGCGGCCGGAGACCGAGCACGTAGTGGAAGCAGCGCTGCGGCTCGCGCCCGAGGCGAGTTCGATTCTCGACGTGGGCACGGGGTCGGGCGCGATTGCAGTGACGCTGAGTCTGGAAACGACGCGAAGAGCGCGGGCCACGGAGCTGTCGCTCGCGGCTATCCGCATCGCCCAGGAGAATGCGCGCTGCCTGGGAGCGCGGGTGGATTTCATTCTCTGCGATCTGCTCGCGGCAGTAGCTCCGCGCGCCGTTGACGTGGTTGTCTCGAACCCGCCTTATATCCCGTCATCGGAGGAGGCGGGTTTGCCGCGCGAGGTCCGGGAATTCGAGCCGCGCGTGGCATTGTATGCGGGACCGCAGGGGCTGGACGTCTACCGCAGGCTTGTGACCGAAGCGGAACGCGTGCTGCGGCCCGGGGGCTTACTCATTGTCGAGATGGGATACCGCCAGGTGGACGCGGTGCGCGAGATGCTCAGCCCGGCATGGTCCGCGGTGGAAGTGATCGCGGACCTCGCGGGTCTGCCGCGCGTGCTTGCCTCGCGATACCGGTGAGCGGCGCAGGTCCCGGCCTGCCGCGCGCCGCTGTGCTAACTTGTGCTCGACGGCGATGAAGACCATCTTCCACCTCGACATGGACGCCTTCTTCGTCGCTGTCGAAGAGTTGTTCGACCCGTCGCTCAAGGGCAAGCCGGTGGTGGTGGGCGGCCGTCCCGATCAGCGCGGCGTGGTCTCGGCGGCCTCTTACGCCGCCCGGAAGTTCGGCGTACACTCCGCGCTTCCGCTGCGGACCGCCTTCAAGCTCTGCCCGCATGCGATCTTCGTGGACGGTCACCCCGAGCGCTATCGCGAGTATTCAGAGAAGGTGTTCGAGGTTCTCAACAGCTTCACGCCGCAGGTAGAGATGGCGTCCATCGACGAGGCCTATCTGGACATGACCGGAACGGAGCGCCTGCACGGGCCGCCGCTCCGCGCGGCCAACCTGCTGCATCAGCGCGTGAAGGAAAGGACGCGGCTGAATTGCTCGATCGGCGTTTCGACAGCCAGAATGGTCTCCAAGGTCGCGTCCGACCAGGCCAAGCCCAACGGCGTGCTCTGGGTGGTCCCCGGTGCGGAGGCTGCGTTTCTCGCGCCGCTGGACGTGCGGCGGATTCCGGGGGTCGGCAAGGTGACGGAAGCGAATCTTCACGCTCTCGGAATCCGCAAAGCCGGCGACCTGGCGGCGCTGGGCGAGGACTTCCTCGCGCGACGGTTCGGAAAGTGGGGCCTCGCCCTCGCCGGCAAAGCGAGAGGCGAAGACGCCGGCGCCTGGTTTGACTCCGCAGTCGGCGCGGACGAAGATCCGAAGTCGATCAGCCATGAGCACACATTCGACGTTGACACCGCCGACACCGATCTGCTCGAGGCGACGCTGGCCCGGCTGTCAGTCATGGTGGGCCGGCGGCTGCGCGAGCACGGCCTGTTCAGCCGGACCGTTCAGCTCAAACTGCGCTACAAGGACTTCACCACGATCACGCGCGCGCACACGCTCGATCACGCCACCGAGCTCGACACGGAACTCCTGGAGGCGGCGCTCCTGCTATTCCGGAGCAACTGGAAGCCCGGAGCGCCGGTTCGCCTGCTCGGAGTCCACGCGGGATCGCTCGAGGATTCCGAAGGCCAGCTCAGCCTGCTCGATGCGGATAAAACCTCGCGCTGGCGGAGCGCGCTGGCGGCCGCCGACAGGCTGCGCGACCGCTTCGGCGAATCGGCGGTCTCACTCGGGACGGCCATGAAAGGATCCTGGCGCGAGCGTACGCACGAAAACCCTGCCGGGCTGCCGGGTAAGAAGCCGAAGAGTCAAGAACCCGGCTAGACCGAGGCTGATCTCATCGAGCCAGGCGGATTATAGGTAACATAAGATAGTCATGCCGTATCTGGACTATTCCGGGACTAGTTTATCCGGATGACTCTGACTTAGGCCAGGTAAGTGCTCTTGCCTTACTCTATTCGATTACGGATACGCACGCCTGATGAGGCGCACGAAATGGTTCTTAACTTGCAAACGCGATGTGAGATCAGATGGGGAGAAGATACACACTCTTACTGGCGACGAGTCTCTCACTCGGCATCGGAGTCGCTTTGTTCTCAATCGACTCCGCCAAACGAACCTCGACCTCCGCGGGCGCTGGCAGGTCTGGAAACCGGCCCGCGATGGGGCGGGCCGACACACCAGCGGGCGTATTCGACACACGGGAGCACGAATGGCAGGTCCTCAGGGCCGCGCTCAAGAAGAAGCCCGGGCACACGCCCCTGCTTCTGCGCCTGGCGCAGCTCTCCGAAGAGGCCGGGCGCAAAGACGAGGCGGCGGGTTACTTGCGCCAAGTGCTCCAGACAGAACCCGATAACGCCGACGCGCTGCTGGAGTTGGGTAAGCTCGAGTTCGACGCGGGCAACGTGAACGCCGCGCTCGAGAACACGAAGAGAATTCTGACGCGAAACCCGCTGCACGCCGACGCGCTCTATAACATGGGGGCGCTGTACGGCAACCTCGGTGACGCTACCAGGGCACGCGAATACTGGAGTCAGCTCATCAAGAGTGATCCCCGGTCGGTGAACGCAACCCGCGCGCGCCAGATGCTCGACCAACTCGCTGGCAAACAATAGTCTGATTAGGGCTCTGCCGGGCCGGTGCTTACAAATGCAACGTTGTGAGGGAGCAAAACTTACATCAGAACTGTAGTTCTTACAGAGTATAGCTCGAGCGCCGAACTTAGCGGCGCGACTGAAGAGGGTGCTTTCGGGGATGTGTTGAGCGTGGTCAAGAAGCACAGAGTTGGTGAGTCCGGCCGCGGCGCCACGCTGGTATTGTTGGTGTCACTCAGCGCGTCGGCCGGATTTGCCCAGTTCTCGCCCGGTCCGCTTTCGCGCGCGCACAAGGGACTGAGCGGACCCGCGGCGTGCGCGGCGTGTCACGCCGTCGCCGGTGGGCGTAGTTTCAAGTGCCTGGAGTGCCATGAGGATATCCGGAAGCGCCTCGCTGCACACCGCGGACTGCATGCGGTTCTCATGTCCCGAGGACCAGAGCAGGCGCAATGCGCCGCGTGCCACTCGGAGCACAACGGAGAGGATTTTGCCCTGATCCGGTGGGAGGGAAAGCCGGAGCAGTTCGACCACTCGAAGACGGGCTATGTGCTCGAGGGGGCGCACCAGGGGTTGCAGTGCAGCCGGTGTCACAACCCGAAGAACGTCGATAAAGAGGAAAGGTTTTTGATCGCGATCAAAGATCTGCGGCGGAGTTACCTGGGGCTGAAGCGGGACTGCGCGGGATGCCACCAGGATGTGCACCGGGGACAACTGGCGGCGAATTGCCGGCAGTGCCACTCGATGACCGGGTGGAAGCCCGCCAGCGGCTTCAGTCACGCGGCGGCGAAGTTCCAGCTCCTGGGAGCCCACGAGAAAGTGGCTTGCGGGAAGTGCCACGCCAGCGTGCCCGGCGCACAGCACTATATGAAGTTCATCGGTCTGCAGTTCGCCGCCTGTACGCCGTGCCACACGGACCCGCACCGCGGCGCCTTTCCCGGCCGCTGCGAGAGCTGCCACTCGACGGGCGGCTGGAAAGGCGTCCGCCTCGCTTCCGAGTTCGACCATTCGCGCACGAGCTATCCGCTCACCGGCAAACACGCCGGCGTAAGCTGCGACAAGTGCCACCGCGGGCCGGACTTCAAGCAGCCGGTGGCTCACGCCAGGTGCATTGATTGCCATGACCCGTCCAGCCACAGAGGGCAGTTCCTGGCGCGGTCCGACGGCGGAGATTGCGGGTCGTGCCATCGCGTCGAGGGCTGGCGGCCGGCCCGGTTCGGCATCCAGGAACACCAGCAGACGCGGTACGCCCTCCAGGGCCGCCACGCAAACGTGGAATGTGCGAAGTGCCACGCGCCGAAGGGCCTGGATACGGTTTACCGAGTGCGGTTCGATCAATGCGCCGCCTGCCACGCGGATCCGCACCGCGCGGAGTTCGCAGCCGAGCCCCACAAGAACCGCTGCGAGGAATGCCACACGCTGCGGGGTTTCAGACCCTCGACTTTCGCGCTGGCGCGGCACGCGGATGCGCGGTTCAGGCTGGAGGGTGCCCACGCCGCCGTCTCCTGCGCCGACTGCCACGTGTCCAAGGAAAACCGGGCGGGGCGGTTCCGGTTCGACGCCATCACGTGCGGCGGCTGCCACGGCGACCCTCACACGGGGCAGTTCCGCGTGCAAATGGCCTCGTTCGACTCGTCGGGCGGCGCGGCCTGCCTTGCCTGCCACACGTTAGCGAGGTGGCAAGACGTCACGAAATTCGATCACGCCGCCACCCGCTTCGCGCTCTCGGGCGCCCACAAGGCGGTTCCCTGCGAGAAATGCCATGCGCCGCGCAGCACATCGCCCGGCATTCAAAGCGTGGTGTTTCGCTCGGCGCCTTCCACTTGCTCTTCGTGTCACCAAGATGTGCACGCTGGCCAGTTCGCGGCCGCCGCCGGCAAGACCGACTGCGCCCGGTGCCATTTGACCGGCGATTGGAAAGGCCCGTCGCTTTTCGATCACGAGCGCGGCACTAATTTCGCGCTCAGCGGCGCGCACCGCGCAGTGAGCTGCGCCCAATGCCACACATCGAAACGCCAGCTCGACAACAGGTTGGTGGTGATTTACAAACTAGCACCACGGGAGTGCTCAGGTTGCCATGGCCCTCAGATCATTGCCAGTAAGACATCCTGAACTCGCGCCGCTCCGTCTCGCAGCAGGGGCTGCTGTAGTGCTGCTGTGCCCGGCGTGGGCCGTGCGCGCGCCTGCGCAGGAGTTCGGGCGCGGGCCGGTCCACAGCCCGCACGGACAACTGTCGATTCCTTGCTCCAGTTGCCACAACAACGTTGCCTGGAAGCCGCTTCGCGCGGTACCGGAGTTCGACCACAATCGCGAGACCCGGTTCGCTCTCCGAGGCATGCACCAGGACGTCAAATGCAGCCAATGTCACTTAAGGCTTGTGTTCGCCCAAGTCGGCACTCAGTGCGTCGACTGCCACGCCGATATTCACCGGCGGCAGTTCGGGGCGAAGTGCCAGGAGTGCCACACGGTGCGCGGCTGGGGCACGGTCGTGCAGGGAATGAAGGCTCACCAGAACCGGTTTCCGCTCCTGGGAGCCCACGCCGTGGTCGACTGCGAATCGTGCCACCGCGGCGCCGCCCAGGCGGTCTACACGGGACTGAGCACGGATTGCGCCTCATGCCACCTGAAGGATTACGAGACTGCCCGGCCCTTGGACCATCGGGCGGCGGGCCTGCCTGTCACATGCGACCGCTGCCATGGCATGGACAACTGGCGAGCACTCAGCTTCGACCACGCTCGTTTCACCAAATTCCCATTGGACGGCGCACATGCGACGGTGGACTGCGCAACCTGCCACGTCGGGGGCCGATTTCAAGGTACGCCGGCCGACTGTTTCAGTTGCCACGTTGCCCAATTCACGTCCACCCGCGATCCCGACCACGTCAAAGCGGGCTTTCCCAAGGACTGCTCGACTTGCCACTCCGTCGTCAACTGGAGCGGAGCGCGTTTCGACCACGCGGCCATGACGAAGTTCGCCCTTACCGGCGCTCACGCGCAGGTGGATTGCGCGGCCTGTCACGTCGGCGGCCGGTTCGCCGGGACGCCTACTGATTGCTACGGCTGCCACGCATCGGACTACCAGCGATCGAAGAACCCCAACCACAGCGCCGCGAAGCTGCCCACCGACTGCGCGACGTGCCACACCACCGCCCAATGGCAAGGAGCGAAGTTCGATCACACACTGGCCCGATTCCAGTTGACCGGGGCGCACCTCCGCGTCGAATGCGCACAATGCCACGTAGGGCACCAGTTCACGGGCACTCCGTCGCAATGCCAGGGGTGCCACCTCACGGACTACAACAAGACGACCAAGCCAAGCCACGCCGCGGCCGGCCTGCCGACGGATTGCGCGCTGTGCCACAACACTATCCAGTGGCAGGGAGCGAAGTTCGATCACAGCAAGACGCCTTTCGCTCTGACGGGCGCTCACGCCACCCTCGACTGCGCACAGTGCCACCTGAACAACAAATTCGCCGGGACTCCGGCGCAGTGCTCCGGATGCCACCTCACCGACTTCAACGGCGCCAAGGACCCGAACCATGTGGCCGCGGGCTTCCCCCAGGACTGCGCACTGTGTCATAACACGAGTGCTTGGACCGCCGCACAATTCGACCACTCCCGCACGAAGTTCCCGCTGACAGGCATGCACGCCACGCAGCAGTGCTCCGCGTGCCATGCTTCCGGCCAGTTCGCGACCCTCGACACGTCCTGCGCGTCCTGCCACATGAAGGACTTCACCGGCGCGAAGAATCCTAACCACGTCGCCGCCGGCTTCCCGCAGGACTGTTCGATATGCCACACCACTTCCGGATGGCAAGGCGCCACGTTCGATCACTCCCGCACGAAGTTCCCGCTGACAGGCATGCACGCCACGCAGCAGTGCTCCGCCTGCCACGCTTCCGGGCAGTTCGCCACTCTGAGCACGGCATGCGTTTCGTGCCATCTGACGGATTTCAACGGCGCGAAGAATCCCAATCACGTCGCGGCCGGCTTCCCGCAGGACTGTTCGATATGCCACACCACCGCCGGATGGCAAGGCGCCACGTTCGATCACTCCCGCACGAGGTTCCCGCTGACCGGCATGCACGCGACGCAACAGTGTTCCGCCTGCCACGCCTCCGGGCAGTTCGCCACACTAGACACGTCCTGCGCCTCCTGCCACATGAAAGATTTCACCAGCGCGAAGAATCCCAACCACGTCGCGGCCGGCTTCCCGCAGGACTGTTCGATATGCCACACCACCGCCGGATGGCAGCCCGCGACGTTCGATCACTCCCGCACGAAGTTTCCGCTGACGGGCATGCACGCCACGCAGCAGTGTTCCGCCTGCCATGCCTCCGGGCAGTTCGCCACTCTGAGCACTGCATGCGTTTCGTGCCATCTGACGGACTTCAACGGCGCGAAGAATCCCAACCACGTCGCCGCGGGGTTCCCCCAGGACTGCTCAATCTGCCACACGACCAGCGGCTGGCAGCCAGCCACGTTCGACCACTCCCGCACCAAATTCCCGCTGACGGGCATGCACGCGACGCAGCAGTGTTCCGCCTGCCACGCTTCCGGGCAGTTCGCCACTCTGAGCACGGCCTGCGCTTCGTGCCACCTAAAGGACTTCAACGGCGCGAAGAACCCTAATCACGTTGCCGCGGGATTCCCCCAGGATTGCTCGATGTGCCACGGCACAACCGCGTGGCAGCCGGCAACGTTCGACCACTCCCAGACGAAGTTCCCGCTCACCGGGGCGCACGCGACGCAACAGTGCTCCGCCTGCCACGCATCGGGACAATTCTCGACTCTCAGCACGGCATGCGTTTCCTGCCACCTCGCCAACTACAACCAGACCCAGAACCCGAACCACACAGCCGCGGGATTTCCCCAGCAATGCGAGGTTTGCCACAACACCACCGCGTGGCAGCCCGCATCCTTCGATCACAGCAGCACCGGGTTCCCGCTGACCGGCCTGCACGCAAAAGTGCAGTGCGCGCTATGCCACATCGGCGGCCGTTATGCCGGTACTCCCACGAACTGCTATGCCTGCCATAGCACGGAGTACAACAGCACGACCAATCCCAACCACGTTGCCGCCGGCTTCCCCCAGGATTGCTCGCTGTGCCACACGACCGCGGGCTGGTCCGGGGCGACGTTTAACCACGACAAGTTCCCGATCTACAGCGGCACTCACGCCGGCAAGTGGACCACCTGTGGCGACTGCCACACCAACCCGAACGACTACTCGGTGTTCTCCTGCACGAACTGCCACGCTCACGACAAGACCAGCACCGACCGGCACCATTCGGGCGTGAGAGGGTACGTCTACAACAGCATTAACTGCTATAGCTGCCACCCACGGGGGAATGGGGGATGACGCGCGCGCTGATTCTGCTCTCGGTGCTGTGCCCGCTGCTTCGCGCCGGCGATTCCGCGGAGAAGGGACGCTTCCGCGTCAAGTACGTCACTGCGGATACGGTCTACCTCGATGCCGGCCGGAACGCCGGGCTATCCACGGGCATGAAGCTCGGGGTGCGCCGCGGTCCGGAGAACAGCGAACCGGTTGCGGACCTCGAAGTGATCTCGGTCGCGGCAACTTCAGCGGCCTGCTCCATCAGCGCGGCCCACCAGGAGATTCAGCCTGGGGATGTCGCTTATCTCTCGCCGGAAGACAAGCAGGCGGCTGAATCGCTGCAGTCCTCTGGGGATGCCGGACGGTTCGCGCAAGTGGTGACCTTTACGGAAGGCGACCCGCTCGAAGAGGAGGCGCGGGAGTCCGTCCCGCGGCCGCCGCTCCCCGAGGTGAACCGGGCCACCGGCCGGATCACGTTCGAGTACAGCAGTCTGCGGGACCAGGCGGGCTCGGGGCTCAACTCGTATGAAGCCGGGGTCGCGTTCCGTGCCGATATCACGCGCATCGGGGGATCCTACTGGAACCTCAGAGGGTACTGGCGCGGCCGGCTCGATTCCCGTCAGGGTGGGATCCAGCAACAGACGCTGAACGACCTTCTGAACCGCACTTACCACCTGACGCTTTACTACGACAACCCGCAGTCGGCGTGGCGTGCCGGCTTCGGCCGCTTTTATCTTCCGTGGGCGAGCAGCCTCGACACCATCGACGGCGGTTACCTCGGGCGGCAGGTCTCCAAGGGCGTGACGGCCGGCATCTTCGCCGGCACAACTCCGGACCCCACGTCCTGGAACTACAGTCCCGGGCGCCAGATCTTCGGCAGCTTTCTGAACTACGAGACGGGCAGCTTCGAAACCGTGCGCTACAGCGGAACGGGCGGCCTGGCGTTCACGCGTCTGAACGGACGGCCCGAGAGGCGGTTCGCATTTTTCGAAAACAATTTGACCTTCCGGAGAGTGTTCTCCATCTATCACAACGTGGAGGTCGATGATTTCCGCAGCCCGCTCCAGAGCAGCGTCAGTTCCGGCGCCACCGCGCCGATTTCGGGCGTCGGCGTCAGCCGCAGCTTTCTCACCGTGCGAATGCAGCCCGCCAGCTTCCTCTCGCTCGATCTCAGCCACAATTACTTCCGCGATCAACCCACCTTCGATCCGCGGCTTATCGGGACCGGGCTCCTCGACAAACTTCTGTTCCAAGGGTTCAGCGGAGGGTTCCAGCTCGACCTGCCGCTGCGGCTCTCGCTGTACTCGAGCTTGGGGAAAAGCGACCGGACGGGCGACGCGAAGAGCTCCTGGAACCAGTTGTATGGCCTGGCGGTGCGCCGCTTGTGGTGGGTCGGAGCGCGAGCCGACGTGCGCTACTCCCGGTTCACCAGCGCATTCGGCCGGGGGAATTACCGGTCGCTGATGCTTACGCGCCAGGTCGGCGAAGCGCTGCGCTTTAACGTGCAGGCCGGAGATCAGACGTACGCATCGCCGTTCAGCCGCCAGGACCGGGCGCGCTACATCAACGGCTCGATCGACTGGCTGCTCGCGGGCCGCTACATTCTCGGAGGGGGCATGACGGTTTACCGCGGCCAGATACAGAAGTACGAACAGACCTATTTCAACCTTGGCTACAGGTTCTGACATGAAGCTTGCAATTCTGCTCGCAGCCTCGACGACTCTGTATGGCGCTTCAGCGCTCGAGGATATCCTGTCGCGCAGCGGGAAGGCGGCCGAGTCGTTCTGGGTTGATTTTGCCGCCATCAACTGCCAGGAGAGCGTGGTGCAAACGAAGCTGGCCCCGAACGGGCACTCTATCGCCGTTCGGCAGGCGGCCTACGACTACCTCGTCGTGGCCCGGCTGGCGCCGGACGATCTCAGGCTGAACGAGTCCCGAATGCCGGTCGGCAAGGTTTCGGCGCCCCGGAAGGAGAAAAACTATCCGATGCTCGTCACCAGCGGCTTTCCCTCCCTTCTGTTGATCTTCCACCCGTTTTTCCAGGGCAGCTATGAATATGCACCGCCGGAGGAAGACACGCTGGACGGCAAACCGGTGCTACGCGTTTCATTCCGCCACGTCCGCAACGCCAGGTCGCCGTCGTGCTTGCGGCTGCGGGGCCGCGATTATCCGATCGAGTGGCGCGGCAAGGCGTGGCTCGATCGTTCCTCCGGGGTGGTGCTGAAGATTGAAGCGGAACTGAACGCGAGCATGGAAGACGTCGGCCTGACGGGCTTGCGCGCCGAGGTGCGTTACGCGCCGGTGCGCTTCAAAGATGCCGCGAGTTCGACCTGGTTGCCCGCCGAGGCGGTCATCGAGGCGTCAAGCCCGCAACAGCGCTGGCGCAACACCCACCGGTTCACGGAGTACAAGCACTTCTCGGTTGATACCACATCCACGGTGGAGAGGCCGCACGAGCCATGATCGCGACCCGTTCCGCCGAGAACCAGGCTGTGCCCGCGGCCCGGAAGATAGACTGGCACCGTTACCGCCTGTGGGTAGCCATCGCCGCAGCCGCTTGCCTGGTGATCGCTCTCAGCCTGTACGGTTTCCGCTACTACCGGCAGATCG
>Ga0209777_10004993_pt1 | contig 15478 bp, 10 predicted proteins | sample FrelakmetHBP12HB_FD_187147 | JGI IMG/M metagenome (GOLD analysis project Ga0209777, IMG submission 187147) | Freshwater lake sediment microbial communities from the University of Notre Dame, USA, for methane emissions studies -HBP12 HB (SPAdes)... | ecosystem: Environmental > Aquatic >... | reverse complement strand
CCAGGATATGGCAGACATCGCCAGCCATCATTTCTCCATCGTTTTCCGCAGACATTGTTCCATCTTTTTTCCGAGGACGGTAACATGCGGCGGCCGAAACAGGTCCAGATGTGAACAATCGATCGACTCAGAGCGAATCATCCCATCCACATACTTGCCCCACCCGTATTCCGGATCGTCATAGCGGGCGTAAAGATCGCTGAGCGCCCGGCTCTCGCGAAAGACGGACACCTCTCCGACGAATTGTCGAGCGGGTTGATATCGATACCACGCCTTCATCGCCGCATCGACCACGGGTTTCTGGCGTAACAAGATGATCCGGATAGGGTTTCCGTTCCCCATTTGCCGGCCTCGCCACGACCGGCGCATCCTCGCGATTCCCTCTCGTATTTTGAATCGAAGATATCGCCATTGTTTCATCGGGCCGACAGTCCAGAGATCGCGCAACCGATAGGCGATTCGAATCCAGCGATTTTCCGGCATCGGAGGATAGCCCGGGGCCGTAGCTCCGATCAAGCCCAGAAAACCGATCGTCTCGCCGCAGGCCTGAAACTGAAGGGCCATCTCGAAGGCCACTCTGCCCCCGAATGAAAAACCGCACAGGTTATAGGGTCCCTGCGGCTGGACGGTTCGGATTAATCCGATGAAATATGACGCTATCTCTTCAATCCGATCCTGGGGCTGGGCCAGTCCATCCAGACCCCGCAGGTTCAGGCCGTATTGCGGACAGTCGATCTGCATCGCCTCGGCCAGATGATAGAACGACAGCGTATGCCCCCCGATCCCGGGCAGGTAAAAAATTGGGTGCGATCCGCTTCCGGACTTGATCTGGACGATGTCCCTGGTGGTCATCTCCTGCGTGGCCGTATCAATGGCCGCCGATAATTGAGCAAGCGTCGGCGCTTGGAAGATCAGGTGGATGGGCAAGTGAATCGAAAAGGAATCCTGAAGCCGGAAGAATAACTCGGCCGCCAGGAGCGAATGCCCACCCAATCGGAAGAAATGGTCATTCCGATTAATCGTGGGTCTCTTGAGCAACTGCTTCCAGATGTTGGCCAACTCGATTTCCGTCTCCGTCTGGGGAAGGGACTCCTCCAATCCGGCCCCGTTATCGAGCGGCCGGGGCAAACCCTTTCGGTCCACCTTTCCATTGGCCGTCAGCGGAATGGACTCTATCTCCATAATCACCAACGGGATCATGTACTCGGGCAGTTTCTGCCCCAAATACTTTTGTAATCTTTTCCCGTCGATTTCCCCTTTCCCGTCCAGAACCACATATCCCGCCAGGTACTTTTGCCCCGGCACATCCTCCCGCGACACCACCACCGCCTGCCGCACCTGCGGGTGGCTTCGCAGTACGCTTTCAATTTCACCCAGTTCGATCCGAAAACCACGGATCTTGACCTGGTCATCCGCCCGCCCCAGGTACTCGATCGTCCCATCCTCCAGCCACCAGCAGATATCGCCCGTCTTGTACAACCGGCTCGTCAGGTCTTCGCTGAAGGGATTGTGGATGAATCGTTCGACCGTCAGTTCCGGCCGGTTCACATACCCCCGCGCCAATCCGTCGCCGCCAATATACAACTCCCCCGCCACTCCGATCGGAACCAACTGCAAACGCGAATCCAGGATATAGACCTGGGTATTGCCGATCGGCCGTCCGATCGGTACTGAAGCCAACCCCTCCGGAAGGGTCTTGGGGATCCGATGGCAACAGGTAAAAGTCGTACTTTCTGTCGGGCCGTACCCGTTGACCAATTGTACATTCGGCAATGCTTCCAGCGCCTTGCGGACATGCGGAACCGACAACGCCTCGCCGCCGGTCAGCACAGTTCCGACCGTCGCCAGCAACTGGGGCCGCGTGTCGATCACCAGATTGAACAGCGACGCCGTTAGCCACAGCGCGTTGACCCGGCCGGACTGCAGGACCTGTTGGAGCCGGTCCAAATCCGGTACCCGCCCTGGATACAACACACATCGTCCCCCATGGAGCAGCGGCCCCCATATCTCCAGGGTCGAGGCATCAAAACTCACCGGTGCCAGTTGCAGCATCACCAGATCCGGCCCAAACGCCATAAAGTCGGTCCCAAAGAGCAACCGTACCACTCCCCGATGCGGGACCGCAACTCCCTTGGGTGTTCCCGTCGAACCGGAGGTGAAGACAATATACGCCAGATCCTGAGGCGTCCCCTCCCAGCCGAGATTCTCAATCGGATACGATTCGAAGACCGCCGTCTGTGCCGGATCGACACATTCGATGGACTCCGGAAAGACCTCCCGCAACCCCGCGTCCGCCAGAATCAGCTTGACCCCGACATCCTGGGCCATAAAGCGAAGTCGTTCGGCCGGATAGAGCGGATCCAGCGGAACATAGCCCCCACCGGCCTTCAGAATGGCTACCAATCCGACCATCATCTCCAGACTGCGGTCCATACAGATTCCGACCGGCACATCCGGCCCCACGCCCCGCTGGCGCAGATAATGGGCTAATTGATTGGCTTTGGTGTTGAGCTGGGAATAGGTCAGCGTCTGTCCCTCGAACTCCGCCGCCACCGCATTTGGCGTCTTGGCCGCCTGATCCTCAAACAACTGGTGAATGCGCCGATCCCGCGGATACGGCCGATTCGTCGCATTCCATCCTGCTATCGCAGCCGCATCCTTCTGCGTCAACAGACCAATCTCGTCGATCCTCTGATGCGGATCGGCAACGACCGACTCCAATACATGCTCATACAACCGCAGAAACCGCCGAATCGTCCCCTCCTCATACAGATCCGTGTTGTACTCGGCACGGAACAAAAGCCCCTGCGAATTTTCTTCCGCAAACAGGGTTAAATCGAAATTGGATACCGTCGTATGAGACTCCTGGACACGGGTCTCAATTCCCGGGATGGGCACAGACCAATATCGCGCATCCTGGTAGGCGAACATAATCTGAAAATAGAGGTTCCGACTGGAATCTCGCTTGGGTTTCAATTCTTCAACCAATACGCCGAAGGGCAAATCCTGATGTTGCTGCGCCTCTTGGCATTTTTCCAGCGTCCGTTGAAGACAGACCCCAAATGTGCAATCCGGAGGAACTTGAATTCGTAGGACGACCGTGTTAACATAAAATCCAATAACCCCTTCAATATCGCAATGGGTCCTTCCCGAGATGGGGCTTCCAATTGGAAGATCATTCAAACCCGTCAATCGATGGAGAAGAGAAGCAAATGTCGCCAACAGAAAAATGTTCAGGGTCACATTGTGTCGGGACGCCTGCTCACGCAATTTCCCGTAGAGCTCTGTCGGAATGGCATGATGGATCCAGTTCCCTACATAGGTCAGCTCCATCGGTCGAGGATGGTCTTCCGGGATCGTACAGGGCGGCAGGTCTCCCGATAATTGGCGTCTCCAATACTCCAGACTCTGGAGTTTCAAACGATCAATCTGGTTTTGTTGCCAGCATCCATAGTCCGCGGTCTGGACGGTTAACGCGGCAGTGTGGGGTTCGCGACCTTGGGAGTAGTCAAGGTAATAGTTCGCCAGTTCATCGAAAAAGATCCCCATCGACCATCCGTCCGTAATCAGATGGTGCATATTCACAAGCAATACATGGTACATAGGGCTGGCTTGAAGGAGATGGAAACCGTACAGCGGTCCTGTTTCAAGATTGAACACCGTTCCGGCCTCTTGTTGGGCTATAGCCACACATTCGTCTTCAACGCTTTTTACGCCGTTTCCGGATACCTCAGAAATGCGCAGATGCCATACGGAATTTGGGTGGATGATCTGAATCGGCTTGCCATCCACCACCGGAAAAATCGTTCGAAACGCTTCATGCCGTTGAAGAATCTTGCGAATGCTTTTTCCCAGAACTCCATGATCAAGTGCACCTTTGAATGTCACCCGAAAAGAAACGCAATACAATGGTATTCCTCTTAACAACGATTCGATAAACCATAATCGCTGCTGGGCAAATGATTGTAGAATCGGTCCCCCCCGCGGAACGGTCGGAATGACAACGGCCCGATTCTGGTCGCTTGAACAAAGGGATTCCACCACTTCGGAAAATGCCACCAATATCGAATTCTCAAATAATGCCGACACGGGGATTTGAATATCGAACTGGCTTTGGACACGATAGATCACCTGGATCGCCTTGAGGGAATGCCCCCCCAGGCGGAAGAAATGATCCTCCCGATACACGGTATCGATTCCCAGAATCTCCTTCCAGATCGATGCCAGTCGCTTCTCCGTCTCCGTTTGCGGAAGCGTCCCTTCTCGTCGTTTCGGTTCCCCAACGAATGGTTTCGGCAAGCTTTTTCGATCCGCTTTTCCGCTGGCCGTGAGGGGAATGGATTCCAATTCCAGGATCACCGACGGCACCATGTACTCGGGCAATTTCTGCCCCAAATACTTTTGTAATCTTTTCCCGTCGATTTCCCCTTTCCCGTCCAGAACCACATATCCCGCCAGGTACTTTTGCCCCGGCTCATCCTCCCGAGCCATCACCACGGCCTGCCGTACCGATGGATGGCCGCGCAAAACGCTTTCGATCTCGCCTAACTCGATCCGTAATCCGCGGATTTTGACCTGGCCATCGGTGCGGCCAAGGTACTCGATATTCCCATCCTCCAGCCACCGGCAGATATCCCCGGTCTTGTATAGACGACTTTCGGGATCCTCGCTGAACGGATTTCGGATAAACCGCTCCGCCGTCAACTTCGGCTGATTGACATACCCCCGGGCCACTTGAACGCCCCCGATGTACAACTCCCCTTCCACGCCTGGAGGAACCGGATTCATCGAGGCATCCAGACTATACAACTGGGTGTTGGCAACCGGTTTTCCGATCGGTACGAAGCTCAGGGGACTGTCGGCCCGACACGCCCACCAACTCACATCGACCGCCGCTTCCGTCGGTCCATACAGGTTGTGGAGTTCTGCCGTCATCCGCCCGAAAAACCGTTGCTGGAGATCATGCCCCAGGGCCTCCCCAGAACAAAAAACCCTCCGGACACTCCGGCATCCCTCGACCCGGGGAGACTGAAGAAAAAGTTCGAGCATGGACGGCACAAAGTGCAGAGTTGTAATTTTCAGATCCATAATCGTCTGAATCAGGTAATTCGGATCTTTGTGCCCTCCCGGCCGGGCCACCACCAATTGCCCCCCAAACATCAGCGGCCAGAAAAATTCCCACACCGACACATCGAAGGAATAGGGGGTCTTCTGCAAGACACGGTCGTGTTCGTCCAACGGAAAGGTTTCCTGCATCCACAACAAACGGTTCAGGATCCCTTTGTGTTCGTTCATCACCCCCTTGGGTTTTCCAGTGGAACCGGAGGTATAAATAATATACGCTAACGAATCGGCGGGATAATCCCAGGGTGGATTCGACACTTCATACTGGGAGAGTGCGTCTTCGGCTTGATCCGGATTCAACCGAACGCTTCCGAGTCCATCGACCTTCGATTGATACATGGCCTGTGACAGGAGAATCGAAATCCCGCTTTCCCGAACGATATGTTCCATTCGATCACGGGGATACATCGGGTCCAGCGGTACATACGCCCCCCCCGCCTTCAGGACCCCGTACAGCGCAATGATCATCTCCAGGCTGCGGTCCATGCAGATCCCGACGGGCACATCGGGACCCACGCCTTGCCGGCGCAGATAATGCGCCAATTGATTGGCTTTGGCATTAAGCTGGGAATAGGTCAGTGTCTGATCTTCGAATTGGACCGCGATCGCATCCGGCGTTCTAGCCGTCTGATCCTCAAACAACTGGTGGATACACCGATCCCCCGGATACGGCCGTTCCGTCGCATTCCATTGTCGGACCTTCTCCATCAATTCGTGTTCGGTCAGCATAGGATCATCTTACATCACTGTTGGCTTCAAATCAATCCTGCATCCTCGACCGCACTCGGATCGCCCCATCGTAACAACCTCCCTTCGCCCGTTTCGCTCTCCGGGGACCCCTACCACTTCAGCTTGATGCCCTTCTCCCGGGCATCGGCCGCCAGAAACTTCAACTGCTCCAGCGCCGACTGCAACTCCTGGCTGCTGTCGAGCAGATTCTCGTAGAGCCGCCCGTCGTTGAGCAGTTGCGCCGCCGTCCCGTTCCCTTCTCGGACCCGAACCAGCACCTGCTGCAGCTCCCGCAACGACACGCTGACATTGGCCGCAATATCTTCCACCGCCACCGTCCCCTTGTCGGACAGTTTCCGGATCGACGCCAAGGTGTCCTTGGCCTGTTCGGTCGCGTCGCGGACATTGGCGACGGCCGACTTGACGCTGACCTTGGTTTCCGGATCGCCCACAACATCGTTGGCGTTCTTGGCCAGTTGGGTAATCGAATCCATCAGATTCTCCATCTTCAGTCGCGTCTCCTTCGGGAAAAACTCGCTGTTCATCCCGGTGACGCCCTTGCGGACGGGAATCCCGTCGTACAGGTAGGCCGTGGCCGAATTGGCCGGATCAACCGGCTCGAGCGCCCGCTTATCGTCCACCTGCAGGTCGATGTAGCTGCTGCCCATGCTCCGTTTGACGACCACAATATCAACATTGGAGGGAATCGTTTTGTATGTATTTTGAATCGCCAAAGTCACCTTTACCTCGTGATGCGGATCGCCCTCTTTCCGGTTTTTCACCGGTTCGGGGGCCATGACATTGACCACCCGTCCCACTTGGTATCCACAATAGTAAATCGGCGTGTTCTGCTGGATTCCCGGCGCCTCCGGGAAGCTGACCACCACGCGAAATGACCGCAGTTCGGTGACGGCGATCGGGAGTTCGCCGAAAATGAAAATCATCCACAAAAACGCGGCGAATCCGACGATCACAAAGCTGCCGACGATCATGTTCAATCGCCGTTGACTGGTCGTGTAATCACTCATGGGAAGATCCTTTGAATTCGTGTCCGGAAAGGAATAATTCCCGGATGGCGCGAAGAGTATAGCCCGAATCGTTTAACTTCCTGATCAACTTGACTCTGTGAATCGTGGATTCGTCAAATTGCCTCCGTCCCGTGGGCGTGGACTCGGTCGGCTCGATCAGCCCCAGCATGATGTAATACTGCAAGGTCTGACGGCTAACGCCCGCCTGCTTGGCGGCCAATCCGATCGATACCAGTTTGCCTGCCTGCGACACCGGCCGAACTCCAAGTCTATAATGCCTTGTCAGGAACGAGCTACGCTAAACCTGTGACGCCATTTTCGTTTTGAGCCGATCCAAAAGCCCCACGATCATCGTTTCCAGGTCAGCAAAGCGTAAGTTTTTATAAACAATCGACTTATCGCTCTTTTTCTTCGGCGATACCGGCGTAAAGATTAACAAATAGTCCATCCCTGGAGCCAAGATACCTTGGTGAATCCGAATTACTTCCCGCCCCATTCGTTTGAGCCGATTTCGCACAACGGCAGCCCCGCACCCTTTGCTGGCCCCCACTGCAATTCTAAAATACCCCCGATCCGAACTCCCCCCACATACTCGAATTAAGTCATTGCCAACACTGTACTTATAGCGAATCCTGCCCCGATACTTCGCCGCAATCCTGATCCGCTGATCCCGCGATAATCCCAACTTTTTCAATACCGAAGTCCCGATAATTCTCTTGAAGTTATCCTATTGAACCACAAGAACCCAATCTCCCCCTATGTCGGCCAAACCAACCCGCTCCATTGACTAATCCCCCTCCGGTACCCAATCATGGCATCAGCATTCCTTTGCGTGAGAAATTTGTCTTGCCAGTAGGACGGATGTCCATTAGACTATTGCACTTACGCGTTTATTGATTAGGACTTACGATGAAATTGACCGTTCGTGATGCCGCCGGTATGCTCGGCGTGTCGGAAAAAACCATTTATCGCTGGCTCAAGCAGAACGCGATTCCGGCCTACCGGATCAACGAGCAATATCGCTTCAACCGGGCCGAATTGCTCGAATGGGCCACCGCGCATAAGATCGCCATTTCGCCGAAAGCCTTCGAAGAAACCGAAGGTTCCTCTCTTCCGGTTCCGTCCTTGTCGCAAAGTCTCAAGGAAGGCGGCGTGTATTACCGCGTCGAGGGGGATAGCAAGTCGTCGGTGTTGCGATCGGTGGTAGAGACGATGCGGCTACCGGAGGGTGTGGACAAAGAATATTTATATAGCGTCCTGATGGCCCGCGAGGGTTTGGGTTCGACGGCCATCGGCGAGGGGATCGCGATTCCGCATGCGCGAAGCCCGATCGTTCACCCGGTTGCGCACCCGATGGTGTCGCTGTGTTTCTTGGAAAATCCGGTCGAATATGGCGCCTTGGACGGCAAACTGGTCTATGCACTGTTTGTCGTGGTCTCTCCGACGGTTCGGGCACACCTGCACGTTCTGGCTCGCCTGGCATATTGTTTGAGGGAACCGGAATTTCAGGCGATTCTGCAGCGGAGGGGCCTGCGAGATGAGTTGTCGGAAGCCATCCGCAAGGTTGAATCGGCTCTGGACTCTTCTTCCACTGGTGTTTCTTCATAAAGCCCTACGCTCTATGGCCATTTTGATATCGATCGCGATTTTGTTGATTAGCGGAGTCGTTTGCCTGGGGGTCGGCCGAAAGGGCGCTCTGGCCGGACTGATCGGCACCACTGGGACCGTCGTGGCCTGTGCGTTGGGCCTGATCCCGGCGATGACGATCCTGTTGACGGGGATGCGAGTTCGTATGGGGTGGGACTGGAGCGTTCCGGGGGGATCGCTTCGAATGTACTTAGACGGGTTGTCGGCCTTCTTTCTTGTTCCTATCCTGCTGATCAGCGGACTGGGGGCGATTTATGGCCGAGGGTATCTTCACGCCCATGAAGGCCGGCGAAACCTCGGGCCGGTCTGGTTCTTTTATACCCTTCTGACGGCCGCAATGATTCTGGTGGTCATCGCCGACAACGCCATCCTGTTCCTGATGGCCTGGGAGATCATGTCGCTGGCCTCGTTTGCCCTTGTGATGTTCGACGGCGATGATCCATCCGTCCGCCAAGCGGGATGGACCTATCTGATCGCCATGCATTTAGGGACGGCGTTTTTACTAGTGATGTTCCTGTTGTTGGCGGGCGGCGGATCGCTCGATTTTGACCAACTGCATTGCCAGCCGCGGCAAACCTTTTTGATCTTCCTGCTGGCCGTGATCGGATTCGGGACCAAGGCGGGCTTTATGCCGCTGCATGTCTGGCTGCCCGAGGCCCATCCGGCAGCGCCGAGCCATGTCTCGGCCGTGATGTCCGGGGTGATGATCAAGACTGGAATCTACGGCCTGATGCGTACCCTGACCTTCTTTGATTCGGTACCTGATCTTGCAGGCTGGATCCTTCTGGGCATCGGAATGAGCTCAGGAATCCTCGGGGTTTTGTTTGCGCTGGCCCAGCACGATCTCAAACGGCTACTGGCCTATCACAGTGTGGAAAACATCGGTATTATCGCACTGGGTATGGGGCTGGGTCTGTTGGGGATGAGCCGTTCGATCCCGGCGTTGGCCGTGTTTGGATTTGCCGGCGCGCTGTTGCATGTGCTCAATCATGCACTCTTCAAGGGCTTGCTGTTTTTCGGGGCCGGGGCCATCCTGCATAGCACCGGCACGCGGCAGATCGATCAGCTCGGCGGGCTGATTCGGAAAATGCCGTTTACGGGGCTGACTTTCTTGATTGGATCGATCGCGATCTGCGGCCTGGTTCCTCTGAACGGTTTCATCAGCGAATTCCTGATCTACCTGGGGGCGCTGCAGATGCCGATGCCGGGACTGTCGGCATTCGCGGTTGGATTTGTCGTTATCGGATCGTTGGCTCTAATCGGTGGACTGGCCGTGGCGTGTTTCACGAAGGCCTTCGGGATCGTCTTTCTCGGCGAGCCGCGGCATATTCCGCTGGATGGCGTTCACGAAGTCGGTCCCTCAATGCGAACGGCGATGGGGATTCCCGCTGCGTTGTGCATTCTGATTGGAATCGCATCGCCGCTGATCTTACTGCTGCTGCAACCGGCAATTGGCATTTTGACGGGTTGGCCGACCGAGAAGTTTGAGGTATCCTGGAGCCAGGCCGTCTCTTCCCTTGTAGCGATCTCGATAATTGGGCTAATACTCTGGCTGGCGATATTCCTCCTGGCGGTCCTTCGACGGGCGATCCTGAAACGCCGCCCTGTCGAATCGTCGGTCACCTGGGATTGCGGGTACGCGGTTCCGGCTGCCCGAATGCAATATACTGCAACCTCCTTCGCCGGACCCCTGACGAATCTGTTCGCATTGCTGATGCAAAGCCGCTCTCATCGGCAGCTTCCATCGGGTCTGTTTCCCCGACAGGCATCCGTGGAGACGCATACGCCCGATGTCTTTCAGCGGTTTTTCTATACACCGATCTTCAATGCCCTGGTGTGGATCAGCCGGGCGGTACGCCGACTGCAGCACGGACGAGTACACCTGTATATTCTGTATATCGTCCTGACGCTGCTGGCGCTGATCTTGTGGAGTCTGGCATGATCTCGATCCTTTCGTCCATTCTGACGGTTCTGTGTGGCTTCTCTTTGGCCCCTCTGCTGCTGGGGGTGGTCAATCGGACCAAGGCCGTCTTTGCCGGACGCAAGGGACAGCCCCTGTTACAGCTTTACTTCGATCTGACCCGTTTGATGGGCAAAGGGGCCGTCTATAGCCGAACGACAAGCTGGGTCTTTCGGGCCGGCCCGATCGTCGGCCTTGCGGCCATCGCTATCGCGATGACACTGGTGCCCTTTGGGGGCAGCCGCGGACTGGTTTCGTTTGCGGGGGATTTCTTCTTCGTCGCCTACCTGTTAGGTATCCTGCGATTCCTCTGGGTGGTCGCGGCACTGGACACTGGTTCGAGTTTTGAAGGCATGGGCGCCAGCCGTGAGGTGGCCTTTTCGGCGCTGGCGGAACCGGCGCTGCTTCTGGCATTGACGGCGGTGGCCTGGATGACCCGGTCGCTTTCGCTGTCGGAGATGGTCGGACGACTGTCCTGGACGCTCGGTCCCGGCATCGCCCCGATCGCGATGGTCGGCTGCACGCTGTTTGTCGTTTTCCTTGCCGAAAACGCCCGGATTCCCGTCGATGACCCGAACACGCACCTGGAGTTGACGATGATACACGAAGTCATGGTCCTCGATCATAGCGGGCCGGACTTTGCGATGATTCAATATACCGCGGCCCTGAAATTCTGGTTACTGGGCGCCATCCTGATTGGGGTCCTGCTGCCTCTGGAAGGGCTGCCGATGATTGTCCGATTGCTGGTCTCCGTGGCCGGGATGTTCACGCTGGCCGTGTTCGTCGGGATCGTCGAATCCACGATGGCGCGGTTGCGCTTGCTCAAGGTCCCGCAGCTTCTGGCCGGGGCATGCGCACTGGCGATCTTTGCGCTGATTTTGGTGGTGAGGTAAGTTATGCGGGAATGGATCGATCTGCTGATGGTATTGGTGGCCGTAACGAATCTGGCGATTCTGGGCGTCAGTCGTTTGCGGACCTGTATCCGCCTGTCGGCTATCCAGGGCGCGATGTTGGGCTGCCTTCCTCTGATGGTGGCACCCCTTGAATCGTGGACGCCGCTGCTGTTGGCACTGGTCACGATTGCCCTGAAGGGATGGGCACTTCCCGCACTGCTGGAACGGTCACTGGTCGAGGCAAATGTCCAGCGCGAGGTCCAGCCGTTTGTGGGGTATAACGCTTCGATCCTGATCGGGGTAATCGCCATTGCCGCATCCTTCTGGTTCAATACTCGCCTGCCGTTGCCGTTTGATCCGCCGGGAACCCTGATGATCCCAACGGCCTTCTTCGGCGTACTGGTTGGCCTGTTCATCCTGGTGTCTCGGAAGATCGCCCTCAACCAGGTCATCGGTTATCTGGTGTTGGAAAACGGAATCTACACCTTCGGGTTGGTCCTGATGCCCCACCAAACGCTGATGGTGGAATTGGGCATCCTGCTGGACCTGTTCGTGGGCGTGTTCGTAATGGGCATCGCGATATTCCAGATCAACCGGGAATTCGACCATATCAACGCGGACCGCATGACGGGTCTTCGGGACTGGAGCAACGAATGATCGTTGGACTGATCCTGATTCCCGTTCTGGCCGGAGCGGCTTGCCTGTTTCTGGAAAACAGCCGACAGCTTCGCATGATCCTCATCGCGGTGGCCCTGCTGCATCTGATCCTGACCGTCCTGTGCTGGGTTTTCCCGCCGGCCGGTTTGTGGCAAGGGTGGCTGGCTCTCGACGAGGCGGGGAAACTGTTTCTGACGATCGTCAGCGTATTGTTCGTCGGATCATCATTCTATTTGCTGGAATACTTCCAGCGCGAGGCCAGCAGCCCCCACGAAAGCGAATCGGTATTCGTCGCGTGCCTGTTGTTCTTCCTGGGCACAATGTCACTGGTCACAGTGTCACAGCACTTCAGTTTGTTGTGGGTGGCCATTGAGGCCACCACGCTGGCCAGCGCCCCGTTGATCTACTTCCACCGTAATCCGCAATCGCTGGAGGCCACCTGGAAATACCTGCTGATCTGCTCGGTGGGGATCGCTCTGGCCCTGTTGGGAACCTTTCTGATGGCCGCGGCCGCCACCGCCAGCCCGACCCCCGTCGAGTTGTCGGTCGCGGGCCTGACCAGTCACGCCCAACATTTGCAGCCGATCTGGCTGAAAGCGGCATTCTTATTCCTGTTAGTTGGATATGGCACGAAGATGGGCCTGGCCCCGCTACACAGTTGGCTTCCCGATGCGCACAGCGAAGCGCCGTCGGCCGTCTCGGCGCTGCTCTCGGGGGCGCTGCTGAACTGCGCGTTCCTTGGTATCTTCCGCACCCTGCAGGTCTGCTCGGCGGCCGGGATCGGTGATTTTGCACGGCAGGTGTTGATCGCGTTCGGATTGATCTCGATGGCCTTCGCGGCGATCTTCCTGTTGCGTCAGGCCGACTATAAGCGGATGCTGGCCTATTCCAGCGTCGAGCACATGGGGATTTTGACCCTGGGTATCGGACTGGGCGGGCTGGGTAGTTTTGCGGGCCTGCTGCACGCGGTTAATCATTCGCTCACCAAGGCCGTTTTGTTCCTGCTGGCCGGGAATATCATCTTCGCCTATCGATCCAAATCGACCGAGGCCGTCTCGGGAATGTTTCATCGCATCCCGGCAACGGCGGTTCTCTGGACGGCCGGATTTTTCGCGATCATCGGCTTTCCGCCTTTCGGGACCTTTATCAGCGAATTGACGATCCTGCGGGCGGCCCTGCAACAGGGCCACGGATGGATCGCCGCCGCCTATCTGGGATTGCTGTCGCTGGCGATGATCGGCATGGCCGGCGTCATCCTGAAAATGCTGTACGGCCCGGCGCCGGCGCAGGGAGAGCTTCGCGAAAGTCGATTGTCTTTGGTAACTCCGATCGTCTTTGCGGCGCTGGTCCTTTTGCTGGGTCTGGTGATTCCAAACTTCCTGAGCCAAACGCTGACCGCGGCGGCCGGACTGGCGGGAGGGGCGCTTCGATGACAAGGATTCTCAACGCAGTCCGAATCCCGCTGGCCAACATTGACCGCTATTCGCCCGAGCAGTTCCGGCGGGTCATCGCCCAGACCTGCCGCCAACGGGGCCGCGTCGTTTCGCTATTTGCGGTTCCCGATGAACACGATGTGCTCGAGTATGTCGTGCTGGCAACGGCCGGGGGCGAATTGGCGATTTTGTCAACCGTCGTATCGGACCCCAACCCGTCGCTGACGCCGGAGTGCCCGCAGGTCCACCTGTTCGAGCGGGAGATCGCCGAAGAATTCGGAATGGCGTTTCTCGGCCACCCTTGGCCCAAACCGGTCCGTTTCCTGACCGAGCCGATCGGACAAACCCGATATTTTGAAGTCGAAGGAGAGGGAATTCACGAGGTCGCCGTCGGCCCGGTCCACGCGGGAATCATCGAGCCGGGCCATTTCCGCTTCCAGTGCGAAGGCGAGCAGGTCCTGCACCTGGAGATCTCGCTGGGTTCCCAGCATCGCGGCGTCGAACCGGCAATGGTCGGCGGTCCGAACGCCCGCTCGATCCACTATATGGAGACGCTGGCCGGCGACACGACGATCGGTCACGCATGGGCGTACTGTCTGGCCATGGAGGGACTCAGTGCAAGCGCCGTATCGCCGCGGGCCGAGGCCCTTCGCGGTATTGCCCTGGAGTTGGAACGACTGGCCAACCACACGGGTGATTTGGGGGCGTTGGCCTCCGATGTGGGATTTTTACCGACGGCTTCTTACTGCGGCCGGATCCGCGGCGACTACCTGAACATGACGGCGCTGCTGTGCGGCAACCGTTTCGGCCGGGGGATGGTTTGCCCGGGCGGCGTTGGTTTCGATGTGGACACCAAACGACTCGACCAACTCAAGGCCCTGCTTTCGCAGGCGGCGCGGGCTACGGCCTCGGCGGTCAACCTGCTGTGGGCATCGAACTCGGTCATGTCGCGGTTTGAGCAGGTGGGGGTCGTGTCCGTTCAGACGGCGCACGATCTGGGACTGGTCGGAGTTGCGGCCCGCGCCTGCGGACTCGAACGCGATGTGCGGTTTGAGTTTCCCTGGGGTATTTATCGTTTCGCCCAGATTCCTGTGGCATCCCTCGAAACCGGCGATGTGTACGCCCGCGCGCAGGTTCGCTGGCTGGAGATCCAGCGATCGATCGAATTTATCCAGGCCCAGCTTTCCTCCCTGCCGGGCGGCGAGATCCGAACGCCCCTTCGGGATTTGAAGCCGGATGCGGCCGTGGTGGCGATGGTGGAGGGTTGGCGGGGAGAAATCGCCCATACGGCGATCACCGATTCCCGTGGGCAACTGCGGCGATACAAGATTATGGATCCTTCGTTCCACAACTGGATGGGTCTGGCGATGGCAATGCGGAACCAGACGATCAGCGATTTTCCCTTGTGTAACAAGAGCTTCAACCTGTCCTATTGCGGTCATGATCTATGATCGCGGCGGGACCTGCGAGGCGCGACGATGTTTGACATCCTCAAAGCTCGATGGATGCAAGGATACCGGACAACGCGGTTTCCGGATGGCCCCGCGCCCCAGATGCCGGATCGTTTTCGCGGGGCCATGCGGATCGACGCGGCCCGCTGCGGAAACGAGTGCCGTGCATGCGCCGAGGCCTGCCCGACGGGCGCGATCCAGCGCGAAGACAACAACACCGCCCGCGTCGATCTGGGACGATGCCTGTTTTGTCCCGACTGCAGCGTCGCATGTCCGAAGGGGGCGATCTCGTACGGGCAGGACTATCGCCTGGCCGTCGGACGACGGGAGGACTTAGTCGTCGGCCCGGGCGAATCGATCGCGTTGGCGCGGCCGCTGGAGAAGGAACGGTTGCGGCTGTTTCGCCGATCGCTCAATCTCCGACAGGTTAGCGCCGGCGGATGCAATGGCTGCGAAGCGGATGTCAATGTCCTCAACACCGTCGGGTGGGATTTGGGGCGTTTCGGAATCCAGTTTGTCGCTTCTCCGCGGCACGCCGACGGCCTGCTGATCACCG
>Ga0209777_10004992_pt1 | contig 15479 bp, 24 predicted proteins | sample FrelakmetHBP12HB_FD_187147 | JGI IMG/M metagenome (GOLD analysis project Ga0209777, IMG submission 187147) | Freshwater lake sediment microbial communities from the University of Notre Dame, USA, for methane emissions studies -HBP12 HB (SPAdes)... | ecosystem: Environmental > Aquatic >... | reverse complement strand
CATGCAAATGTAGCTGTATAACTTCCCGCTGTACCGCTTATACCGGTTACTTCTAATTGGTAGAATCTATTGTACTTATGGTTATATGAAGCTGAACTATCTATAACAACAGTACCACCACCTGTATTTCCAAAATCAGGAAATATATCTGCTAAATATGATTGCAATATGGAATTAGTATCACTAGGTGTCGGACCAGTAAAAGAATAAGGGATGAAAAAATCTTTAAGATCTTTAAATTGGTTTTTACCCTGTACGGTACCTAAAGTTTTAATAACCCGCAAATCTGCAACAGGTAGGGGATCTTTTACATCCAATGATGTACTTTGATAATCAATTTTATAAGAAGACATCGGATTGTATGCTGATGAAGCTATCTCTATTTTTTTGAGATCAGATCCTACTGTTTTGAATATCCATTGATCAGAACGCAATTCAACACCGGTAATAGAATCAAAAATCCTAACTGGTGTTTCCCTATTTCCATCTGCGGCATATGCCAATGTGGCTTCGTATGGTGCTGTTTTGGCAACAGTTAGGGATTCATCATATACAAATGATCTTCGTATACCCAAATTAGATCCTACCGCCAATTTAGATCCTTGACCTATGTAATTACATACACGGGCATCAGCATTTAAATTACCAGCACCCGGCCTAATAATCTGACCGATATAAACACCCGGTACAGTGTATCTTGTTGTGACTAATCTTGTTGCCATTTGTAACTCCCTATAAAATTTAATCTGACTTAACGGTCAGCTTAATAGACCCTTTACCAATAAAATAATATTGTTTGAGATTTTACTGACGGAGACTTAATGGTGGTACCAACCAAAAAAAACTAATTTGTTTGAGCGATACGGTACGTTGGTCGAAACTTAATATGGGGGTGAGGTATTTATTTTTTTGGTATTCATCTATTTCATCTTCAGTTACTCTCCGTAACCAATATTTATCACCAGTAGAAAAAAACATATGCATAATGTTATCAACTATTTTTTCAAACCGAGCATCACTTTCAATCTCTGGAAGGATTAAAAGAAACTTAAACCTACCTAAATCTAAAGATTTAATGGTAATTAAATACCCCTCAATGCTAGTGGGGAACAATTGGCCAAAGTCGATATCCAAATCACAACTTAGTTGTGTTTTTTGAATATATCTATCCAACATACACCGCCTATTTTTAATTTTAAGATTAACTCTAATATTAAAATAAGGCGGGTTAGACGATCTCTATTTCTTTTTCAGCTAATACCCTAGCATCCTCAGTGCGAGACATATCCATTACTTTAATAGTAACTTTTCCATAACGTCTTGGAGTTAACTTCATGGTGTAGGATAATGTGGCCACGGTAGAATTGCTAAGTATAATATTATAACTATTTTGAAAATTTTGAACAAATAAGGTAGGTTGTTCGTTAATGGAAATCCTATCGGGTATATTTATAATAGGTTTTTTATTTCCTGTTGCTACATCTGTTGACCCTACAACGTAACCACCGTATTCAATATTACCTACATCTTGTTTAATAGCTAATATATCTTGAAAGATAACTTCGAATTGGGCTTCGGTATACCATATCTTTTCTATTGGATCACCCTCTACTGCTATATCCGATAGTGCTCCAACTTCTACTGGTGTGTTTGGAAGGTTAATAACCCAATTTTCACCTTCTTCCCATTTTCCCGCAATATAACTGCCACCTGCAATATTTCTTAGTTCATTGAACATCAATGAAATTAAACCCGACATCTCATCAGCTTCATCCATATCACGGGCAGCAGCAATAATAGTTATTGGGATACCCCTAAGAATAGGATAGTAACCACGCCATGTGTTTTCTACGATAGATGCATCAGAAAGTAATCCAATAGACTGTGAGATCGGATTAACGCCACCATCTACCACTAATATAGATGGGATTATATTTCTTAACTCATTAAAATAACGGGCTATTTGAAGCCTTCTTTGTGTTGGGTCTACTTTTGGATCAAATGATTTGCTAATATTGTAATGAATAAATCTAGGGCTGATAGAACTCAAAATGTCAAAGTTAGCCCCCGAATTAAAAAAACTTTCGATGTATTCTTGTAATTTTAATTTTGTAAAGTTTTTAATTTTATCGTTGCTAAAAAGACGTTTTGCTTGATTCCTAGTCCGGGGTTTTGGAACTTCAACACCTAGTGCCATACAATTCCCCCCTAACTTTGGTAATACATCATTAAATAATACTGAAGTGATGTTGAATTTCCCATCAATCGTTTGATACCGTGGGTTATAGCATCTTCCCTACCTACCGGGGTTTTAACCATATCCCTTAAAACATCCATACCAGCATCATATTTAACAACTTCACTAGATTCGGGATTTGATACTGCATCACCTAAATTTATAATATCTTTTTTACTGTATGCTTGCTTAACTAAATTATCCACACTACTTGTTTTTAACTTATCTTTTATAAATGCTGAAAGTTCCTCAGTACCAACTAAAACCATATCCTTATCGTTTATGACTTTTTCGATTATAGCTTTTTTATTCTTATCTGTTAATCCTTTGTAAATTTCCAATTCATTCATTCTTTGGGATAACTCATTACGCATCTTATCAACGGTACGCTGATCTTTGAAGTATTTCTCTATTATCCCGCCAGCAGTATTCACCATGGTACGGATAACTTTAAAATTTTCTTCTATCTCAGGTCTAATCTCATCTGGTAAGGTATCGGTACCATCACTTACATCTTTAAGTAACGATTTCAAATTGTTAAGTTTTTCTAAAATACCCAAGGCTATACCCCACTTTTAATCTTCCTATTTTGTATAATTCTCTCAAACATAATTTTTAAAGTAAGGTACCTATCTTCTTCTTCAATATCTTTTATTGCTGCTAGGTAAGCAGCTATAATTTTCCTATCATGGACTTTAATCAACTCCAAAACACCGTCAGCACTAGCTGGATTAATTGCGGGAATAGACAATCTTTGTGATGTAGGTTTACCATTTAAAGATACTATTTGTCTTTGAAGATATAGAATACTCTCTTTTGGTTTGTACTGCTTCGCTAATCTAACTGTTTCCGGTGTAAACAAATACGCATAGTTTTCTAATATGTCTCGTATTAAAAATTCACGCATTAGCAAATTATTCAATGTTTCCACTATACCCGTAGTAGACGCTTTAATGAAAATATTAGCTATCTTTGGATAACCCCTTTTATCGATATCGCTACCCAATTTTTTAAGTGCGGATTCTATTTTACTATCTTTTACACTTTCAGTTTCTTCTTCTACTTTTCTTTCAAGTTCGTCTTGTTTAGATCTTGATTCATCTAATTCAATATCTTTCTTGTCTTCGATATCCTTCTCAGATTCCCCACTATCTTCCCCACTTTCTATAACCTCATCAGACATTTCATCTTCAGCTTGGTCCTGTGGGTTCTCTTGTTTAGTTGGTTCTTGGTAATCGATAGATTCCTCTTTTAATTCATCTTTGGATTGATCTTGTGGATGCTCATCAGAAACATCTGGTTGTTGGTAATCAGTAGCTTCTTCCTTTAATGTTTCTTCACTAGCTTCTTGGGGGTGTTCTTTACTTTCTTTTTCTATTAAAAATTCGTCAATGGACGATGCAAAAGGATCTTTTAATTCTTCCGCTATAATTCTAATTGAATTTACAATTTTAGAATCATTTTCATTTCTCTCTATGTCATGAAGTACATTACTGAGCATCTTATGTATTTTATATTTGTTCATATACCATCTCCAATTAATCCTACTTAAATATAATACTGGTATTTATTCCAACTCAGCTAAGAAACCACCCTTCTGTAATTCTTTTTCTTTACGTTCCGCTTCTTCTTGTTCCTCTTTACATGTAATACATAGTAAGGCCATCGGCCTAGCTAGTAATCTTTTATTATTGATATCATCACCACAGTTTTCACAAATACCATAGGTATTATTTTCTATCTTATCCAAAGCATAGTCTATTCTTTTAAGATAAGATGTCTTTCTTTTAAGTAATTTTGTTGCCAATGCCGATTCAGTATCACCTGTAGCTACATCCATTTCATCAGCTACACGCTCCGTTTTTAACACATCTGCGAAACTTTCCGGGGGAAATGATGCTTCTTTTTTAAGATTTAGTAGTGTTTCCCTAAACTTACAACATTCTGCACGTTTCATTATATCCCTTTTCATACCAAAATAGTTAATATTTCTGCTAAATTAAAAAAAAATTAGATGCTTTTTATAAAGATAACAAATATTATAAAAAAATCCACTTAAGTTTTCTAATCCTTGTTCCGATAAGGTTTTCAGGAAGGGGATTAGGTATGAAAAAATTCAGTAGGTTAATGCTTCATTTGATAGAATTGGAAAGAACCCTAGCAAAAGAACTAATTGAACAAATTAGTAATGAAGATCCAAAATCCATTTTAACTAATGCCGCACATGATAAGGTTTACGAAATCTTAGAATTCGGTAAGAATCTATTATTAGAAGATAAAATTGAAAAGAAAAATCAAAAACCTAAACTTAGACTTATACAGGGTGGCTAGGTTCCTCTACACTTTCCAAAAATCCACTTTCTTCAAATTTTCTTAAAATATCAGCTTCATTTCCAACAAAAAAGAAAACATACTTCTCCAACTCAATCCGATACACAGGTAGTCTTTTTTTATTAAGTCTACCTAAGAGATAGCCCCGTTCAACAACTTCCTTCTCCTTGGCTGTTTTCAAGTAATACGCATCGGCTACCTGTATAGCATTATCCTCACCCATAGTGTGTAATTTATTAAGTAAGTTACCTGATTTTATAAAGTTCTTACCCATTGGCTTATCATCAGCTATTATTCTATGCAAAACAGATATTATTTTTGTGTGCACCATCTACACTACCTTGGTAAATTTTACATAATCGCCCGTATCGGGGATTTGGTGGTAATGACCATTTGTTTCATGCTGACTACTTCTACTGCAAAAAGCCCAAACATCGACACCAGTTTTGTTAGCTATTTCCTGTGCAAGACTATTATCCCATTTCTTACCGAATCTACCGCCAGCCTGACATCCCATAATTCTTATACTGGCGTTAGGATTCCATGGTATCCCTTCCCAATTTGTTGTTGAATCAACGTAACGGTGGTGATCATCAATCACATTTTTTCGGTAATGACTGATCACATACAGTCCTTCCCAATCAGAATGAACTGAAAACAATAGAAGATCAAGACCACTAAAAGAAGATTTCATATCGGCCCACATATCATCAATAGGTGTCGGCCTATCCTTATAATCCCTAGCATCCAAAATCTTAACTACAGCATCTGGGTTTTCTTCTTTCCATGTTTTGATATTATTTAAAAAAGTATCTGCAAAAAACTTTACTTTTTGGTTATCATCACGAATAGTTTCCAAACCAACTATAGCAACAACATTTTTTTTCATATGTTACCCCACACTACTAGATCTTTGAATAAAGAGATCATCCCTGCCTTTAGGAAATAGAGTGTTCATAGCTCTCTGGAATACCCCATCAGAACCTTCCAAAGTAACAATATAATCAAATTCCAAACCGGTATAATTAAATGCTACCCGGTAATTGCTTTCTATATTTGCTTTTAATGCAGCTATATCAGTAGAAGATACTGGTTTTTTGAAAACAACTTTTATGGAATCATTTGTTCTTTGACGTTCGTAATTCGGTGTAGCAAAACTCATACACAACCCCCTTTGGTTTTACATATTCAATATAACCAAGAAGGGTTTTTAAATATCTGGGGATTAAGATTTTACGGCCCAATCTTTAACACATTCAGATTCAACTAATCGTTCCTGTCTTTTTTCTCCAACATATAGACCATTTTCTTGGTACTTCTGACGTATACGCCTAATGCTTTCCATCGTAGGGGTATCTTCGTGCATTATAACAGTCTTCAATTTGATGTAGGCTTCTTCCCCGATAATACTTCTCAACTCATGCCTATAATTCAAATATGCAAGCCACAAAAGTTTATCCGAATCCCTTAATACTGGGTAATCATTGAGAAGTTTTCCAACTATATCCTTTATAGTCCTTAAGCCATCGATCATTCTCATTAGGTCATTTCCTTTTTGTTTTCCTACCTATACCGACACCAGTGAGAACTAAACTTCCCACCGCCAAAGCAACACCCACAGGTCCAAAACCCATTCCTTTGTTCGCAACCCATATAACCAAACGAAACATATTAACCCCTTTCCTACTTAGAAGTAAATTGGATAACCATATTTGGCATACGTTCATGTAATGCTTTAACTAAATCTTCAATAGGAAAAATTCTGCTATCACTCAAAAATTCTATTGAAGCATTCCTGTCACTAGCTATAATGCTTAAAAGATCATCTTTAATGTGTCTATATTTAAACTTGTCCTCAAATTCTTTCGCAATTTTTGGTTCCTTATCCACTACCGTTATCACCGGTAATGGGGGCGCTAGTGGTGGTGGTGGTGCTGGCGGTGGCGAATATTTCAAATCTTTAACAACCACCACTTGACCACCCCATTCAAAGTGTTTGTTAAGTACACGTTTAATAGCCAACAAAACTTTCTTCTTTTGAAATTCATCGTATGTACTTGGTTCATACGTTAAATCAATTCTTTTTCTCGAATATTTAACATCAACTGTTTTTGCCAAGAACTCTAAAGACAAATCCTCATCATCACCTTCTCTCTTTTCTAAAAAATTTAAAAGAGACTTAAAGGTAAACGGCCAGAAATTATCTTTGGGTATATGTCGTACACCAACTAAACCTTCAATAAGATTTTCTTTGCGTAAATCATGAATATCCCCATTATTATAATTAACTACCCGCTTATCACCAAGTTTAAAACCCATAATATCCCTAGCTAGGAATATACGTTTAACCTTGTTATCAACCTTTTCCTCACGAAAAGGCTTATCGCTATTCCTATCTAAGAAATATTTATAATGACTAAATTTGTCTATGTCCTCTTGATCTATCTTGATCACAACTGTTTTACCTGTACTTTTATCAATAATATTCATGGTAGCCATTATTCAATACTCCCAAATTGTACCTAAACACAGAAAAAAACCGTGTTTCGCAGTACCCGTATCATTTGTTTTATAAATTCACAAGTATTTTTTTATCTTTTAAAAACAATATATTAGGAAGCGCCTGAATAGAAAAACAAACACATGGTTATATTTTTAATGGGATAGACGAATATAAACCCCTTTTAAAGAGGTATTTAATATGGCAATAGGGAATGTTTCACCATATGCACAAAATGCGTATAACTCTGCGGTTAATCCAATAGATTTCACTAAAGCTGGTGCACCTTCTGTAATGATGTACCACGGTGGTATGATCGTTGCTAACAATGTTATCATCGGACGTATTAATACATGGCAACCAGCCGGTGCATATACAAGGGAAGGTACCCATATCTACGAAGTAAACGCAAATACTTGGGGTATACCGGTTGATTACGTACCGGGCCGGGTAACTGGTTTCAATATAACTTTCACCCGTAATGAAGTTTGGTCACAGGAACTAGAAATAGCTCTGGGCTATGGGGCTGTATGGAATGACCTAACAGATCAGACATACCCGTTCACCGCTAAAGAAATGCTTTTTAAAGGCACTACACCTTATAGAACATGGTCATATTTTGGTTGCTGGTTTACTGAGAAGAACCCTGTTGAGTGGTCTAATGAAGGTAATGGTATTATATCAGTTAGCTGCGGTATGGCATATGTTTCTCGAAAAGCAACAAGCTAAAAATATTGACAACCACGCATAACCAGCATAAACTAGCCCTTTAAATTATATTTAAAGGGCTTTGTTATGCTTAAGGAACCAGAAGAATTAAAAAAATTTATCGAAGATACTGGTGTTAAACCAGATGAGATATATACAGGTAACTCAAAAAAAATACGTTGGTCTTGTTCAAAAGGATGCTCCTTTGTAACCACTTGGAAAGTTCTCCAGCGAAAAAAAGGATGTGTTATATGTAATGATAATCGAAGACTTACATACGAACAAATTGTGGAATCTTTACAAGAAATAAACTCACAGTTAAAAACAAAAAAAGTAGATTATAAAAATAGTTACAACCAAAAGCTAGATATAGTATGCCCTAATAATCATAGCATACAAAAAACATATAAAGCCTATAAAAAACATGGGTGCTCAATATGTAATCCAAAAAAGGAAAAATATGATATAAATGAACTTAAAGAAATCGCTAAACAAAGAGGGGATACAATATTATCCAACCAGTACATTGACGCACATACACCATTACTTATAAAATGCAACAATCCAACACATAAACCGTATCTAAGTTTATGGACTACTTATAATAGAAATAATGTAAGAAGTAATGGTTTTATAGATAAGACACAATGTAGAAAATGTGCATATGAAAATATTAAAAAAAATTTTACCTTTGTTAAAAGTAAAATAGAAGAACAAAACTACACTGTTCTAGATAAAAGCAATATTAGAATTGATTCTAAACATGGTATAAGAGTTCAATGCCCTGAAAAACATGATCCATACATTACAACATGGAATCGATGGAGTAATGGTAACGAAAGATGCCCACAATGCGCTAATAACGCATTGAAAACTACTGAGGATATTAAAAATATTCTTTCAGTATACGGCCTAACTGTTTCAGATGATTATATCTATACAGGAAACAAAAACCCAATAAAAGCTACATGTAGGCATGGCCACACAACATGGAAACTGTTACAAGGTTTCATTCGATATGGGTGTTCAGAATGTTCAAGCAACGGAAAATCTAACGCTGAATTATGGCTATGCGAGTATTTCAAAAAATATAATCCCCTACACAGGCATAAAGTCTTAATCCCAAATCATTTTAAAACTAACAATAATAGATATCTAGAACTAGATATTTTTTTCCCAAACGAAAAAATTGCTATTGAATATTGTGGGTTGTATTGGCATGGTTCCAAACGAATTGAATCCTTATACTATAACGATTTAGAAGAATTGAATTATCAATTAAATAAAAACAAATATAGGCACCAATACAAAAAATTAGTATGCAATTCACTAGGTATTATGCTTTTTACTATTTTTGAAGATGAATACTTAACTAAAAAAGATTTGGTAGTGTCCCGTATAGAAAATAAATTAGGGTTTGCGACTAAGGTATATGCTAGAGAGTGTGATGTTACCTTTATAGATAAACAAACAGCGAATGACTTTCTTAATTCCTACCATCTTCAAAATAGTTCTACAAGTTATGATTTTGGAGTGGGATTATTTTACAAAAATCAAATGATAGCTGTTATGACATATTCAAAACCCCTACCAAAAAATAATGTACACCCTGATAATTTAGAACTAAAAAGATACTGTTGTTTACCCAATACCCAAATACTTGGTGGATCTGCAAAAATGTTTAAATTCTCTCTCAATGAAATGAGAAAGAGAGGAATACCCAGCATAATAACATATTGTGATCTGAGGTGGGGAAATGGAAATGTCTACAAATCATTAGGTTTTAAACTTATAAAGGAAATGACAAAACCAAGCCCACATATCATCAAAGGTATGTGTAGATCTAGAAGCCATAATATCGAAAACCAAAACCTTATCTATGATTGCGGCCACCAAAAATGGCTTTTCACCATTTCCCAATTGGACAATTCACAGCAATCAATCCAACCTTGATCGGCATATTACAACCACAGTGGGAGCATTTACTTCCGACCAAATGCTCACATACCCTACATGTTGAAATCCTAGATTCGATAATTTCCTTAGACGCTATTACTTCCCCGGTACTAGCTGCAAATTTTATTACCTGACCAATAGAAACAAATAATCCTTTTATTTTATTCATTTTCAAAATCCCTTTGTTAAGTTAAGATAGGAATACTACAATCAAAGGGGAACCATGAAATTTATCAGCTTGGATATAAGCACTAATACTGGGTATGCTGTATTTGAAGAAAATACACTTATTTCATTTGGTGTATTCACTCGTAAAGTAAAAGATTACAAAGCAGACATTGGAACATACAAAGACCTACCAGAATGTTACCCAGATAATTTTTTAGATGCTGTAGATCTAATTACAAAAGAATGCTTACGAGTTATACACGAACACGGTATAAATATTGTTGTTATAGAACACCCCGAAAGCGGTAAACAACGCCTATCCCAAAGATTGTTGGAATGGATACATTTAACACTAGTCAGGGAACTAAAAGAACAATATATACCATTCAAATACATATTAGTTAATGATTGGAGAAATGTTGTTAAATGTTATCTCAAGTATTGGACTGAATATCGCAATTGGAATAAGCAGGTTAAAAAAGCTAGGAATATAGCCGTACCAACAAAAACGGGTATGTTAGTTCCAAAAATAGATGGTAAACGGGTGAGTGCTATCAATCAAAAAAAATTATCCATAATCATAGCTAATGAGCATTATGATCTAGATATAAAAGATGATAATATAGCCGATGCAATAAACATGGGAAGGGCCGCTAAAGAATTAGGGATCGTGTGAAATGACAACATTAAATTTTACTTATAAATTTTTAAATTGTAAATTAGAATATATACCAAATGATGTAAGTATTAGTATAGAATCATATCTAATGGATAGTAATAATCAAGTGTATATAAATCCTAATACATTTGTGTTAGATACATTTACAGTGCAGCTTTACAAATCTAGCCTACCCAGTAGTAATTACAGTAGCTATATATCAGTAATGGCTGGTAATGCCATAAGTACAAAATACAACATATCATCTAGTGGATTCACGGTAATAAATAGCAACATAATAACTCAACTAGCATCTACGAGCAGTTTGCTTCCGGGCTTAAAAGTAATAGGTGACAATATCCCAACAGATACCATCATAACAAGCATACGGGATTTGACATCTATTGGGGTATCTCAAAATGCAACAGCTACTGGAACCACAACAATATCTTTTTCATCTAATGGCTGGAATATTGACTACTCTGCGATTAATGAATTGATCAATATTATAAATTTTGGATCACTTTAAAAAAGAAAAAGAGTTGGTAGCATAGCTATCAACTCTTTCCCTAGCTAGTAAAGAAACCCCTAGGGGCCGGTAAAGGCGTATCCTTGGGGCAATAATTTTACTTTGTAGCCGGTACTGTAGACGGTGGTGTCGTCTGTGCTGTTTTGACATACATCTGGATCGAGCTAACCGCTGCGGCTAATTGGGCAATACTCTGACTAAGCAGATATCCCTGCGATTGCGGGTCAACCCCTGTACCCATCTTAACAACACTTGTCGCTTCTTCCATATTAGGTTCAGCGATATCCTTAACACCACGGACAATAAGAGAATCCAATGCGCCATTAAGGCGAGCAGAACCCCTTACAAGGTTTTCGTTCATTTGCTTCCCGATGATCCTGTTATCTTCCATCATGCTCTGGAAATGCAAGGTCGGAAATTCTGTTAAGTTTTTAAAATTAGTGTTTGCAACAGCATCCACAACTACTGGCTCTAATGTTTGAGACATATCATTCTCCCTTTTTAAGTTACTATTGGCCGTTACCCAAAATTAAACTAACCTTGTGGACTACGGTTTATAGCTTCATAAAAAATAAACTGTAGTACATCCTAATTTTAAATTAATGATGTACGCTCAGTTTTTAAGGGAGAAAAAATAAAGGGGGATTATTTAGTGAGTTTGGTGAAAATATCTGCAAGACTATCTAGACCACTTAACCGTTGTTCTATTCGATGTAGGTCTTCTTTTGTAGCTATTATTTTTGATAAATTATCTAATTTTTTTCCAAAACTATCTTCTGTAATTATTACCCCGCTGTCATCATCATCACCCATGGGAATATCTAAATCAAAATCGGAAACAGGTTTTGGTTTACTTTTTTTGAATCGTGGGTAGCTACTCGCTGTACTTAGGTTAAGGAAGTCGATGATTGTAGCTAATCTTTTTGTCTCACTTTTCAGTAATTCAACTTCTTTCATTAACCCATTAATCTTTTCCTTTGTTCCGAACATAGCCACCTCTCTTTATGTAATCACTTAAAATTATTAAAAAAATACAATTAAAAATTAAAAAATCAAAAATACTAAAAATACGATATATTTTCAGTCAAGCACACGCCAGAAAAAAATGCAACACACTATTATATTTTTATAGGTAGGTAGTTGTGGCCAAACTATATTAAAGGAGTAACTTTATGTCACAGACACTTGAAAGCGCAGTAGTAGATAGCGTTAGTAATTCGAATTTTAAAAATTTAGGTGAGTTTCCAACCCTTCATTTTCAAGCAATGCTTGAAGATAATAGGATTATTGCGAAACAAATGAATGAAAACCTTGTAAGGGGTTCTGCCCGTCTTAATGGCGCATTAGATTCCCTTATCGTTCGTGGTGCTAAAGACATAGCCGAACCGGATATGGAAGAAGCATCCAGCATCGTTAAATTGGGAACAGGCGTAGATCCGCAATCGCAGGGTCATCTCCTTTCGCAAACCATTGCTCAGTTAGCGGCAGCGGTTTCCCAAATCCAGCAGGTTATAAAAACAGCACAAACAACCCCGCCTACCACCTAACAAATAGATTTGTGTTGATTTCTCATGGATGAGACTAACCCCTATTTTTAGGGGTTTTTCTCTATTAGGAGAAATTCTTTTACTAAATTGGGTTGATATTTTTCAACACTAGAAACGAGCAAACCAAAATCATAAATTATGTATTTTTTAAGAGATTTTTTAGTCTTATATGGTATGTTGTATATCTCGAAAATTTGAACAACACAACTAGGACTTTTTTGATACCTTCTATGAAAACCCCACAAAATCCAAGTAAACCACGGGGTGCGGTATCTTCGGGTTTTTATATTTTTTAAATATATTTTATATCCCATACTATAAAAATAATATGGAATTTAACATATATTCCTAAAAATAGGGGATCTTAACTTTAGACAATATATTAGGTTTATGTATAACTTCCCATCTCAATGCATCACACATACCTTGGGATATCGTTAAGGAAGGATGCCAACCAAGTAAATCCTTTGCAAGATTATTGTTAGCGTATGCCCCTACTACATCCCCGTCACGCCTTTCTACTACCTGAACTTCAATTTTATGCTTCGTAACTTTTTCAAATTCTGAAACAAATTCCTTAACTGTTACCCCACTACCTGTACCTATATTTATAGGTTTATAGGTGTCTACTATACTATCAAAATGATAAATTGCCTGAACATGTGCCATTGCTAAATCCCAAACATGTATGTAATCCCGAATAGCACTACCATCTCTTGTTGGCCAATCACCGCCAAAAATTTTAAACGGAGTGTTGTCTCTAAGAGATGCCAATAATTTTCCCATAAGATGTGTTGGGTCATCTATATGAGGTCCACTCCGCATTAGGGGATCTGCACCTATTGGATTAAAGTATCGCAAAGCAATAGCCTTAATATTTGCGCTATGGCAAATATCTTCAAGGATACGTTCAACCATAGCCTTAGTAGCGGCATATGGGCTTTTAGGTGCCAAGGGAGATACTTCAGTAACCATATGTGTTGGAGAATTATCATAAATAGAAGCGGATGAACTAAAAATAAAACGGCAATTTTTCTTAATTTCTAGAACATTGTGTATGAATTCCAAAGTTTTGGAAACATTTTCTTTATAATACCAATAAGGGTATTTTACTGATTCAGATACTACTACCCTAGCTGCACAATGTATGATTGCATATATGTCCGGGTTTTCATCAAAAATTTTATTGACGATATCTTTAGATTGAATATCCCCATAATAAAATTTGTAATTTTTTGTAAATTCTTCCCTACCTGTTAACAAAACATCTAGAATTATAGGCGTAATACCACTATCGTATAAAGCCGCACATATCGTACTACCTATATAACCAGCACCACCTGTCACCAAAACTTTCATTCTTTTTGTTTGTCCAACTATTCCTTTTGGTGTCATATAGAAAACTTCCTTAATTAAGGTGGTCTATGCAATCAAACTCACCTGTTTTTTTAATTAAAAGTATTTCGAAAATGATACCTTTTATAATATTCTTTTTGATATACTCCCTATCATCTAAATCAGATGCAGGGAAATAAATAGTATCCACTACTCGATATGCAGCTAATTTAGCCATATCTAATAATTTTTTAGACTTAAATTGCATATACCAAAGTTGAAAATTTAAGTAATCATTTTTTAATCTTTTATCTATATAGGAGCTACCATCCTCACAATGAATAAGTTCACCCCAATCAATAAAAGATTCCATATATTCTTCAGAAAATAATTTTTGTTCGTCATCCATATTAAATTACGCAAGGTTGTATATAAACATATGTAGATCCATCTTTAACTATACCCCAAGAAACTATATTTGCCGTATAGTTATACTTGGTAAAATCAAAATAATATTGATCGTTCTTTCCTATGAAACCTACATCGAAATTATTTATTTGTACCTTTATGGCATTACTATCGAATGGATTGATTGGATCTGGCAAAATAGACGTAGTTACAACTAAATCCTTATTATTCATAACATCTAGCATCAATTTTTTAATGAAATCTTTTTTGTGTTCTTCAATGTTCAAACCAACAACAGAAAGAACTGGAATAGAAATCATCTAAAACCCCCTACTTTTTGGAATGATCTAAATGTATACCCTAAAATTGAAAATAAAAAAAGGGGGTCAGTGTGACCCCCTTACTTTCTTTGGGTAGGGCTTAATTATTTACGCCATACACTTTTTAACTGCGCTTTGTATTCGTTGGAATCCATTAAAACATCTCTTGTAACTTTTAACGGTGTACCACTTATAGCATTGGGAACCATGCTAGCTTGAGCTACACGATCACCCAACGTAGCCGGTTCCATTCCTTCTAACGATTCCTGCTTGATCGATGATCCTTGAGAAATAGCGGCAGCAATCTCTTTGCGAGAATCAGGTGTTAGATTCATATATTCTTCTGCTTTTTCAAACAAAGAATCGAAATACTGAGCAGCACCTTCCGCAAAAGACTTCTCAACTACCGAAATAGAAGTTTGTTCCGGTAAACCAACAGTACGGAGATTAGTGAACAAATGTTCTTTCAAAGAATTTCCCATATCAGGATAGAAATTTTTACTCATCCCAGCGGAAACAATACTAATGCAGCTACGGAAATTTTGTTTGAATGATGCAAGTAACTTCTTGCGTTCTGTTTCAAAAGATGCTGATGCTTCTTTTTGGAAACGTTCTGCAATTCTTTTATTGCTCGTATGGTTGGACCAAAAATCAGCTTTAACTTTATTCATTGTTTGGATAAAACCTGTTTTCTCACAATGAATCATTAAATCTTTGGCATAATCTTCCGAGCAAAATACTGCTCTTATTTCTTCCGGTGAGGATTGTTTTTTCAATTGAACT
>Ga0209777_10004991_pt1 | contig 15480 bp, 6 predicted proteins | sample FrelakmetHBP12HB_FD_187147 | JGI IMG/M metagenome (GOLD analysis project Ga0209777, IMG submission 187147) | Freshwater lake sediment microbial communities from the University of Notre Dame, USA, for methane emissions studies -HBP12 HB (SPAdes)... | ecosystem: Environmental > Aquatic >... | reverse complement strand
AGCCTGCAAGTTTATTTGCAAGGTTTACATCAAGTGTTCTAATTTTCTGTCCGAATGTATCAGCAATAACCTTACCAAGGAAAAGAATTCTATCACTAATCCATCTTTGATAACCAAATCTTATTTCTGTAACACTGTCGACAATTTCAGCGTGAACAATCTGATCCTTATTCTTTGGACGCATCCAAGCAAAGAATGTATCACTGCTTGTAAATGTATCATTTTGAACATATTGCCAATTTGTATTTGACATTACAGGAATCTCTATACCCGGTAGTAATAGTGGGTCTTTAATCATTCCTGCAGATAATTCAGTACCTAATGTATCCCACATTAGTTCCCCATATACGGCAGGTCTCATTAGATACAAGAATTCCTGTATGCTGAATGAATATGCTGATGTTGACATCCATGCTTCTTCAACCGGTGAACCATCACCATAGACCCATTCTGCATTGAAATGATCAAATGGTTCATACGGATTACCCGAATATGCTACTGGGAAAAGTGTCATTACAGAAATAATGTCGCCTAATGCATTAACTGGAATAATAGTGGATAATCCAGGTCTAGCCCACATAGGTTGTTCTTGTGGTAGCAGTGTGACAGGATCGTAGATGGCCGACGGGCCTTGGCGAATTATGCCGAATTCTAAGTCTTGCCACATGAGTGCATAAGCAGGTGTATTAGGCCATGCTTGTTGTCCATTTGTATTTGTTATACTTGGACCATATTGCGAAACCCACCATGCTGGCTGTTCGCTGAATCCTAGCATCTCCCACGGGCGTGTATCTGGATAATATGTATCGTAGTAATATTGGAAAATACCCTTCCAATTTCCAGGTAGATTCAAAGGATTTCCTAATCCATTGACTGCATCTCTATAATTATAAAGTTTCCAAATATTTCCTGTATATGGATTTGGAATTATTCCCGGATCTAAACTTGCTGTGGCCCAATCATTGACACGATAATTTGCCTTATATTTTGCAGACCACTTGTTTAGATAAGATTCTGTAATATCAAGATATTCTTGTCTTGTATAACGAGTTTGTCTAAAGTATCCCGATTTTACAGATTCTACTCTAACTGGTACATAATATTGATGACGAAATTTAGCTTCTAAACCATTATAAATTCTTCGTTCTAATTCTAATAATAATTGGTCTCTGTAATCTCCATAGGCAATTGTTTTAGATCCATCGTGTCCAATAACAACCCATGTAGGAATTGTATATGATGTATCCCATTCCATTCTTGGCAAGTAAACAGAATATGCTCCTACTTTTGTGGGTGTTGATGGAATATATGCGGGTATAGGATTCTGGTAAAGATAGAATACAAATGTTCCTCCACCGAATGTAGCACCTGCAACAATACCTACGCCTGTTGTTGAACTAGAGAATGTGAATTGTCCCGAAGTAGAAGTAACAACCTTATATGTTCCGTTATAAGCAGGTGTACCAGTAACTCCGGAAATTTGTACATAGGACCCAACAGTAAGAGCATTTCCTACATAATTTACTGTTACGGTAGGATTAATCACAGCACCGTTTCCGCTAATAGCTGTTATAGGAATAGGTGTATGTCCTAATACATTTACATTTAATTGAACTTCAATCGACAGGTTAGTAGATGTTATTGTATAATCTTCACCTATTAATAACATTTTCGGTTGTGTTGGAATTGTTGCATCATAAATGTACATCACATTTCTCGGATCATTTAGATCTATATAATCTACTAATGTGACTAATGCATTTGCAGGAACAATGTTTATTTCAGAAAAAGCAGGTGTACCATTTGCAACCATATAAGAATATGCAAATGCATTTGAGAATTCCTTAGAAACATTTACAGTTTTTAGAATTTCTTCAACCCATGCACTTATAACAATTGTATTATTGTAATATTGAACTGGATTAAATCCTTGATTGATAAGTTGTGATGCTGTTCTTAGATACTTATTTTTAAATTTTGTATATTCATCTTGGCTAAAACGTTCACTGATAATAAAATCTAAATCATCGGATGATGATACCAACATTGATTTTAATGCTGGGGCAACATTTTGTAGAATATATGATCCTATAGATCCATTCTTTCTAGAATCCCTATAATTATTAGGGCCACCAAAAGCTGAACCTGTAAATCCAATCTGATTAGCAATGATAGACGAAAACTGTTGAATTAGATTACTGCCACTAATTTCAGAAACTTCTAACTGAGTAGGATTTGCTTCTAATTGCTGTGGAATTTCAAAATATCCATTTGCAGCTGGATCTAATAAACCATGTGTATAGGTTAATAATTCAACAACAGGCGGTTGGCTCTGTGTTGTCAAGAGTAAATTTGTAAGATACGTTGTTAAAACAACATAGATATTATTATTGATTACAGAAAATGTATAACCATTTGTTACTGTTAATGAGTATGGAAGAATTTCTACTCCATTTACTGAAACAATAAGATCTGGTGCTGCAGGATAGCCGTATGGAGTCACGCTTAACATGAATTCATATTGAGTTCCATAACCTACAACATATTTGTCAATAACACGTTGCTTACTTACTTCAATACAGTTGACAGGCGGAGTTGGCACAATGTCTGGACAATTGCATAAATCGTATAGATTCCAAGCATTGTAGAGCACAGGATTTATAGATGTCTTATAGTAATAATAACCGTCGATAGGTATTAGAGTAAAACCATAGGTATATCTATCAGTGATTAGATTATTTTGAAATACTATATCGGATGCTTGCCCAAGTGATGTATAAACAATTGGGAATCCTAGTACAGGGTCACTGGTTGCACCGGGTTCGGTATTAACCTTGTAGGAAAAGATTTTACTACCCTCAAATGTACTTTGTGGATATGTTGTAGAATCGTCCAACATAATACCGTTGTGGTCATACAACTGAAATAATGGTGCTTGATTAGTAGAAATTTTATCGTTAAATGCTTCCTGCCACATCAGGTTAGAATAATACCATGTTGATCCTTTTTGCGCCCCATCATATGGCGCTGTTTCTGTAACAAAAACAATATCGCCTTCTAATACAGGTGTCATATAAGAGGTCTTAGGATAGAAAAATATCGAACCATCGAGCATTAGGTTTGCGACATAGATATATTGGTTGACTGCTGTTAGAGTACCTGCATCATATGGTGATGAATCCCATGCTGTTACATCCCACGGAAAGAAGTCCGATACAAATGGTGTAGTATCATTAAAGAAACCAACAAGATCACCATCATTCATATTAATACCATATGTTGTATTAATTGTAGAAAGCTGTTGATTCTGAAGGGTGGATATCAATAACGGATTACCAAACTGATCATCTCTAAACCCAAAGTTTAAATCATCTCTAAATTGAGTTCCTGATTTATAAAGTATTAGATCAGCATTAAATTGAATTATAGGTCTTAATGCTCTAGTAGCATTAATTGGAAAACCTGTACCTGTTGCAGCAATCGTTGCATTAATGGTATCAATATGAAACCACTTATTTGTTCTTGACCACGCATTCTGATCTAATGAGCCGCGCTCGATAGTAATATAATCACCATTACCTGGTTGAGTTTGGACTTCCCATGTATTGGCATCCCAGAAAGAATTTTGTATAATTCTTCCGGTTGATAGTTCAATATATCCATCCCATGGCAAAAACTCAAAAATTGTTCCGGCTGTATAATCGGGGAATTGGGGGACAAGCCGAATACCTATACAACCTCCTATATTTTCTATGACATGTGGTGCAGAGTATAAAGGATCATCGGCTAATATAATAGTCATACCCGATGATAATGTGAAGTTAGGTGGTGTAGCAGTTATTGGCGTTTTATACGATGGCTGACCAATAATACTTGAACCTAGTACACCAGATATTGTAATAGGTGATAATCCCTGTTCAACCCAATAATAGTTTGTATAGTTAATGAACATATCATAATCAATGGGCGGACCGAAACTATAATATTCAGACTCAAATAATCTATCCTGATTGAGCGTATTACCACCGTAATAATCAATTCTTTCAAGTAAATCTTCGTAAAAGAAAATATTTGATTTTGTGGCATCAGCATTTCGTGCGAAGGCAGTAGCTTCTAGTTGCCACCATGTTCTATTTTTAGATGGTTCTGGTAGATAAAAATCAGTAATTGGATTATAACTACCGGGATCTCTGCGACCTATATAGCCTGCTAGATATTCACTATCTTTCTTAGAAAAGACTTGATCAAATGTTGCATCAAAGAATTTCTTCTCTGTAACAGTTTGAAAGACTGCCGGTAATTTCTGGATATACTGAGTCATTAATTATACTCTCATGTTCTGATCTGTAAGGTTTGCTACGATCTGTACGTTATTTACTGTTGCTGTAGACATGAATAATTCTGTAGGGCTTGCTACAATTTCAAATAGATTACCAAATTGTGAACTGGAGTTATTAGGAACAATAACAACTGTACTAATTGTTGCTGTTAATTGTTGGTGAATAAATGCAGCAAGTTCTGTATAAAAGAACTTTTCTCCAAAATCCCAATTTCTGATATCGAAATATGTATCTATTGCAGAAATAACTTTCGTCTTAATTTCATTATCACTAATGTTAGTTGATGGTGCCTTAACAACTTTAAATGTTGCTTGTAATTCTGCTGCCGCCTGTGTTCCGAATAATATCTTAAATGATCCAGAATTCCATACCATTGAATCACTTATCATCTTATATTGATTAAGATCTTGGAATTGAATTCTGAGTTCTTCAGTTGTTGGTGCTGCAGGAATGGTAATGGTACTTCCATTATTATTTTTCCATATTGTCATATCTCTATAGAAACTATCTGTAATGACAATCATATCTATAATATTTGTTGCTGAGGGATCAACACGCTGATCAATTGGAGAATAATGACTCCACTTAAAATACAAAGGGAGTCTATCTAGTTCTGCAACAGATGTATTTTGTGTAAACACCTTACCATTTTTATCAAAGTGATATGTATCGAGTGATGATGTGACAAGTTTACCTGTTGGGTATGTTATTAAATCTGCAGATGTGCTTATACCTAAAGCATAATACACACCAAACCCCGGTGGGCTTATACTATAAATTAAGAATGATTTATTGAAGAAATAATTTGTCAATATATCTAATTTACTTGCAACATTCTGTGTATTGACTAACCACGGAAAAGCTGCCAAAGATGCAACGGTAGGGCCATTGAAGAATGCTGTAATTTGATTTGCTATATTATATGCGGTAGGAGTAGGGGGCAATGTATAATCATCATTAAGTTGTAATAAATTATTAATAAAAATTAAATCTGCCTGATCCATATAAACATAGTTCAATCCTAGAACACTAGCTGGATTCAAAATTTGTGAACCTGTTAATATTTGATCTGCTATGTATGGCGCACTATATAATGAACTAGGTGTTGGATCAATAATAGTTGAATTTACAGGAAAATATACATAAAGAGGAGTTGTGATATTTTGTAAATCTATACCCCAATTACATATCCACGGACGCGTACTTTGATAGCCAGTAACTTCATTATTGTATAATTCGAAAACAATTCTATCTTCGGGTGCTACAATCTCATCGAATGATTCTGGATTATCTGGAATACCATCATTATTTTCATCAACTAAAGATACCTGAACTTTTGAAGTATCAACATATCCGTCGTCTTGAGTGAATACTCCGCTAATATTAAAATCAACCCGTTGTTTTAAGAAAGCATATTGAGGATTAATAATTGGTTGTGGAGGTTCGTTATTATCTATTGTGCTATTTGTATTAATAAATGGCATAATTTCAATGCTATCTTGCAATGCTTGTCCTGATGAATTATCAATAATAATTTGTCCCGGTTCCCAATAGAATCTAACATTTCTGTATGATTCGAACACGTAGATTCTGCCACGTGCAGTTAAATCATACGTGGTTGTGCCTAATTGATTATTACTTGCAATGCTTATGTATAGTAAACCTCCAGCAGCATATGGCGGCCAATCAGAATATACTTCAGTATTTGGACCAGAGATAATAGCTGGTGCATATTTCCATGGTTGATTAACTTGATTCGATAACCCAGGTGTTGCTGCGGTAGATACTCCCCAATTATCATCAGAACCATAAACATCAGATACCTGTCCTAAAATATCATAATATAACCAGAATGATATACCAGCTTGAATTGCTGCAACTATGCGATTATTTTCGCTAGTTTTTAATTCATTTCTAAATGCAGGATATACTTTAACAGCCTGAAAGTTATTTTGTTCTTCTATACCTAATTCAACCGGACCGATATTAGCATATGGATTCAAAGGATTTACAATTGTCGGTAATCCCAGTTGAACTACATTACTAATTGCTGCCGGATTTAAGGTAGATGCCAAAGTCGATGGGGTAGATGTATTAGCGAATTCAACCACTGCACCTGCTTGTATAAAACCCCATGCTTCATATAAACCGCCTGCTACATTATTTGTGGTGAGATCGTTTACAAGAGCTACTGCGGCACCGCCCACTGTATTTGCAAAATAGCCTGTATCGTTTTTAAATTTTATTGGACTTGTTTGCCAATATAATGGTGGTGCTATATCAGTTGAAGTGGGAATTAAATCTAATAATGATCTTCCTGTAGGTTGTGTTATCGATGGATTTACTCGAATAGTAGATTCAAATTGTGGAATATATTCATCATAGAAGAATGCCGAAACTCTCGAATTTCTTAGCATCTCTTGAATTGTGTTTATTAGAATTTGCTCAATCGTTCCCGAATTTGAAGCATCTTTAATAACTTCTTGTAATACGTTTTGATTATCTCTATATAAAGCCCCATCTTGTCCGAATATAATTAGATCTCTATGGAAACCAGTTGGATCATTTAAATCAATATAACGACTCTGTCCACTATAGGTACGATCCAATGCTTGAATTTTTGCAATTTGATTTCCGTATATTAATGGAAGAACATTATAATCACTTCCGTTAACCATACGCGATTGTGTTGAAAATACATCAGGAGCACGAAGTTTAATTTGTTCGTTTGTTTCAGTTGCTGCTGCATTACCGATAGTCTGCTCAAGATTAAATACAATACGTAGTGTATATTCTTGTTGATCTGAACCAATATAAGGAATATTAATTTGTAATCCTTGTGCATTATCGGGTCTTATAACAAGAGCTTGATTTGCGCTAACACGAACCCATGTTCTAAATAACCCAGTCGGTACATTACCAAAGTTGCCATCAGCGAAACGAATAGTTATTGTATCGTTGGCTCCGGAAATTACCGAAAAGATATTTCTTTGAGCAAACTGGATACTGTTGTAAATAATATTTTCACCTGCGATTGCTGGAACTTTTAACCATTTAGTTAAAACCTGTCCACTCTGATCTGTTTCTTGTACATAGACATCATCTTGATTTATATTTTGAATATCAACAGGAAATAATCTATTAGGTACAGGAAATTCAAAATTGCTATCTATATTAAGAAGATTACCTTGCTTAAAATATAAGAAGAAACCTGTATTGGAGGACGAGACTCCGAGGCTATCATTTCTATATATAAAATTGAATGCATTTGCAGGATCCGGATCACGTTCAAATATTGTTTCATTCGTTATGAAATCTGGATTACAGACATCAATTGGGTATTGTTGCCCACTGATACTGACAGATACTGGATAAGTGACATTTAAGTTTATAATATTGTTTAATTGGTATAGATCAGTAGGAATACCGCCAATTGTACCGCTCTTTGTCGGACGCCCAAATGGGTTAAGTGTACTGAATGCTGCGTTGCAGATTTGTACAAATTGATCGAACCAATCGGGGTTATTAGGATCATTCCAATATATAGCGGAATCATTAATATTAACACCATTGGCATCAGTTAACGGCTGGTTTGTTTGTACTGCTGCAATTTTGAATAGTCCACTAGCAGGAATATTTCTGCGAGGAACATAATTAACCATTTGAGCAAGACGAATAATACTTTCTCTGCGCTCGGCTGTATCAATAAAGTTTTCACGACTATTTAAATCTGTTCTAAATGCAAGGCTTGTTCCGAAATATGCTAGTAATTCGATAATTGCAATAAATTCAGAACTTTCAATGTAATCATTGAAATCTTCAGGATAATAAGTCTGAATATAATTGATCAAGGCTTGTTTTAAAGTATCAAAGTCATATGCGGTATAATCAATAAATTGATATGCCTTAAAGATTTTCTTATAATCTTCTGCTGCGAATAGATTTGATTGGCGGATTGATTCTGACATTAGAAAGTCTCTCTATCTTTAAGGCTAAATGTGACAAACATATTATCGGTGATTGATTCGGGTTTAAATAATAGAATCATAATTACATTTAATGCCTGATCTTCTTGATATATATCAACTGATACTAAGTCAACACGTGGTTCGGATTGAATTACTCTTACAGCATCTTCGACAATTAGGTTTTTTGTATATTCATCGAACGGATCGAATAGATATTCGTAAATTTGTGTTCCAAAACTAGGCAACATTAATCGAGAACCTATCGGCGTAGCAAATACATTTTGGATATCTCTTTTAATCAATTCAATATTATTTAAATTGTAAGGGGGATTAGGTTGTCCTACGGTATTGAATCCAACAAAAAAGGGCTTACGTGAAATACGTTTTGGTTGTACTAGTCCGATTTGATTTGATGCCATATAATTCTCTTTCTGTTATTTATCAAGAGAATTATATAGAGTTTTTATTATGGTGGAAATTTTATCCCACATCCGGTAGGATCTACATCTTGTACAATCATCATGATAATATTTGGTCCTCTGCGACCAACCTGTGTAAACCATTTTGAATCTCTGAGGGATTGTCCTGCGAGATTATAATTGCCCGCCTTCATAGCTGCGATAAATCTAACAAATTTAGATAATCCTCCTTCTCCTAAGTTATAACATAGGTCAGCACATGCTCTCTTTCGTGTATCTGTTAAATCACCCCAGACATCGATTCCTAACAGGCGTTGAGCGCCGGAGATTGCTATTATACAATCCTGATCTAGCCATGAATTTACTTGATCTAGTGTAATAGGCGTTCCAATAGGAAAATTTGGTTTTTCATTAGTTCTCATTAAATGGGCGACGCCACCGCAGATTCCGCCAGGCAATACAAGATCGGGATAAGAAATAAATTTTATACCTTCATGAAATTTAAGCTGGCATTTAAGAGCATCCATATTGATATCTTTTGATACCACACTTTCTGTTGATGGTGTTGGCGGTAATTTTGTATTATTCGCTCCTGGATCTGTATTTGTATCAGGCTGAGTTCTGCTACTATTACCTGCACCTCCCGACCCTTGATATGTCTTTGCACCTTCTGTCTCTGTAGGAGAATATCCTGTGATACCTTTAAATGTAAATGTTTCATGTTCGGGACACGGTTCATATGTTGGAAATACACTTGTCGTTGTCTGCAACGATTCTGAATTTCTTTTGAATTTAGATACAGGATCGGCCCACGTTGCAAGAATATTAGCTTTCTCAACGAGTTGTTTAACTTCGGCTGGTGTAACGGATGGCGGAACTGGAATATTTACAGATGGACCTGCAGAACCTGCAGAACCTGTTATACCTGCGCCTGGACCGGGTTGAACTCCCATAAAGTGGCCGTATACATTTCCGGAAAAACTGCCGGTTGCTGCACTTACTCCACCACTTGTACTTAAACTTCCAGCATTCAATGAACTATTCACGCCTAATGTACTACCGAATTGAACTGTTGAAGTAACATCTAATGGTCCACGAATTTTTACAGAGCCTACATTCTTAATACTTGGTGAGGTTAAGTTGTATTCTCCATCGGCACTTATATCTATAGTGCCAGTAACCTTTAACTCTAGATTATTACCAACTGTAATATAAGAATTATTCTTTACTGTTGTATGAGTATTGTTTAATGCCTGTGTAACAATATTACCGCCCTCGCCATTGCCTTCGCCTACATATTTCCAGTAAGGAATGGTTGATGGTTTAGGAATATTGTTTATATCATATGTAAATGATGTTGTAGATTCGATTGTATCTTTAGCTGCCTTCATAAAAATATTTTGGCCAGCTTCTATATTAATGTTTCTATCAGCACGAATGTTAATATCTTTCTGCGCCCTCATAGAAATGCTTGTTGCGCCGAATACATCTACATTACCTTTTTGGTCCATTTGAACCCAGGCTGTACCATCACGATTTATTAAATAGACAAATCCATTCGTTTCGTCGAGTCTGATTTGTGCTCCGGATTTTGTTGTAAGTTGAACATATTCTGTATTTGTGCCATCATCCATGATGAAGGATGAACCACCTTTTCTTCTAATATTAGAAGGTGATGCTGTAGAATCTATAACAGGGCCCGGAGTAATAATACCAAATACTTTACTCGGTGATTCTCTGCGTGCGCTCGAATTTGTTATCCCTCGACCATGATCTGTAATTAATCCCTGATTTCCTAATCCTTTAAATTTTGTTTCTTCGTATGGTTTTGTTGCAGAATCTGGTCTAGTTACTCTTGTGTCCCATTTATTGTATTCTGCTACCGGAACATCCTTGCCATTATATTGATAATTATTGCTATCTGCCGCCATACCAGGGACCATATTGTTCATAAATTGGTCATATAAACAACCAATCCATATTCCCTTTGATGTATCTCCGTTTATAAACATTACAATAACTTTATTGTTTATATCCGGTGGTATCATCCACATACCATATGAGGTTTGGGTTCCATTAAATACTGATAGGTCAGTTTTACTAGTTGTATCTACATTTGTTGCACCTGCAAATGGAGAACAATAGTTTACAACTAACCACCCATCCTCATCATATGGTGCAGAACCTAGTTCCGGTATCCATACACGTAGACGCCCATTTTTTTGAACATCTACAGAATCCTTTACGAAACCTATGAATACTCCGTTGAGAACAGGGATTCTGCCTAATGGTTGAAGTTGTTCATTACTAGTTGGTCTTGTTGACCGTGCATTAGAATCTAGATATGCCATTTATTATCCGTAGATATTAGGTAGACCGGGTAATATATTCGGTCTGACAGTGGGTACATTTGATAGAGCTACTTGTGTTAATCCGCCCGGTGTTATTGATTTTCCTATATTAGCTAATCCGTTGGTTATGTTAAGCGTGCTTCCCATAATTTTCGGCTCTTTAATAGATGTACCTGGAATATTAACTTTATTTACTGAATCGGCTGGAGAAGTATTTACATCCGATTTCTTAGTATTAGATTCAATTTCGTCTATGAAGTTTATAATATTTAAGTTATAGTCCATTAAACAACTTAATTCTTGGCGAAATAATCCATTTTCAAATTTATTTACAATTTCTGTAACTTTGAATACTCCACTAAACATTTCAACATCTGAAAAGGGATCGACACTATCCGGATTTTCATCAATATTAAATACACGCGGCGATCTAAACCTTACAATAATAAAATTATCTGTTCCATAGATATTAGCAGAATCTTTCCATCTAGTATGACCAGTTTTTATATTATCTATAGCTTCACTGGGGTTGTTTTCATATTTTAGTGAATTATAAATTCTAGCATTTGGATCAGATGTAGGGGGTGGAAATAACCAGAACGGATCTCCTTTTATAAGAAGAGATGTATGAGCAAAAGATACATCAAGTGGACTATGTAATGCTACTGCGAACATACTAGATAATTTTTGAAGACCTGAATTGCTATTAGATTCTATGCCCATGAATTGGCGCTGATGCATAGTATCGGCTCTTGCAACCGGTCTTAGTCTTCCTTTGATTGCTTCTACATAATCAGAATAGGCCTTTCGTGCTTCGGGACCTTTAATATTAACATCAGAAATAAAACTTAAATTTTGATCTGTAGTTTTTTCTTTAATTGGTGTTGCAATACTTTTTGCTTGAAGTTTAGCTCTTGCCCATTCGCCGTCTAAATCTATTCCACCTTGTTGTTGAGCCGTGGTTAAGAAATTAGTTATATCTTCTGGTTTCTGAAAACTTAATAACCTTATATTTCTTTTCTTTTCATCATCGCTTATATTAGCAGCAATATTAGAATCTGTTGCTTCCTTTATAGCGGCTTGTGCCACAACAGAATTTGCTGTCTCGGCATTATTTTGAAGTGATATTGCTGTTCTAATCTTATTATTTAATGCGCCTTCTTCTTCTGAATGGTTTTGATTAACCGGGCCCTTATCACTCATTGCTGTATTAAAATAAATTCCATTCATTCGATTAATAGATGATATAAATGCATTATTAATCTTAATATCGAAATTAACAATTTGATCATTTAATCCAGTAAATATATAATTGTATTTCTTTTTTAAGATGCTCTTTTTAATATACGTCATTAATCTTTTTCGTTCAGCAGTAATCGAATCTGCGCCTGCTGTATCCTGAAACGTATTAACATCTAATACTCCGAGATCATATTTTACAATAAATATTGTGAATTCTCTAGCATAGTTATTTTGCATCGGATCGAATTTCAAAGGCCTGGTTTCTGTAATAATTCTCCATAACTGTTTCATCTGACTTTTTTCTTGTGGCATAGGCACGCCATTGGCTCCTGGTGTAGGTGCATTTAATATTAGGGTTTGATATTCATCAGTATTAGCCAATAAATTATCAATCACTTTATCGATAGATGTTCCTGCAGGTACTTGAAGATTCTTACCTTCAAAAACAGATGTACTATTATTTCTGTAAGAATTTGTATTATTGTTATTTGGTGTGATATTAAATATACCTATAGTAGGATCAACTATAATCTTATATGAATCTGGAATACTACATGTTCCTAACATTCTATAAATTTGATCTCCGTTTAGTTTATTTTGTAGTTTTGTCATAGCATCTTGAAAGTTAGATAAATTATTTAATACCACAGGATGTTGTAAAACATAATTCGCATTACCTTGAGCTAATTCATCATATATAATCGCTGAAAATTCATATCTAGTACCTACTGTGGTAACATTGGCTTTAATTTCATTGAGTTTTAAAGTCCATAACCATCGTAAGTTACCAATTGGTCCGGGTGTACCGTCATCTGCTGCCGAAGTTTCTGGTGATCTACCTTTGAATTGTAATTGTAGATAGAATGGCATTACATTCCAATTACCTATTCCTAACGCAAGTGCTTCATAGAATATTTTATCCACTAGTCCTGCACCAGACGGTTCTACAATTTCAAACTTTACACTTGTCGATGTTCCTGTTCCACATTCAACAGATGGTGTTGTTATACTCCTGATTTCAACTTTGTCTATGGTTAAATCAGAAACACCAGATTCAGCAATAATTATCTGTGAATTTGTATCAAATACTGCTCCTGTCGATGATGCTTCGGGTGTTGTAATGAATAACTTCCAATGATATGTTACAACATCATAATTATCGAGTATATTAGGTACAAAAGCGGTACTAAGATTGATATCTGATTCGGCCTTAGTTGGAGGAGTAACAACTATATTATTTGTATCATGTGTGAATACCGGCCCAGATAATCCCTTAGTAGGACTTTTAATACCCAATAATGCTGTATTGGTAGAACTAATATCAACCTTAGAAATAACATTAGTTAGGGCATTAGTTGTATTATTAGTAATATTGTTTAGCGGTTGTTGAGTAACCGACATAAAATCATTTGGATTAGCCATAATTTATTGTTTTAATATATTTTGAGGAACATAAATTTCTATTCCTGCAAGAAAATCATTTATCGGATCAATAATTAAATCTGGATTTCTTATGCAGAATACCCACCATAATCTAGGAGTTCCGTATTCTTGTTGACTCATAAGATCCGGCCGTTGATTAAATTCTGGAGGAATTAATACAATTTTATCAAAATCACTACTTGGAATGTTTCTCGGAGCCCACAAGTCTAGATACCAATTTTTAATTGGTGTTAAAGAATATTGACTTGTATCTTTTGAATTTTGTGCCATTAGATATATCCTTTACCAACTAATTTGCCCATTCTAAAATCATCAAGATTAAATTCATTTCTTAGTTTAATAGGAATATACTGGGTATCTAGTTCGATAGATACGGTCATGTGAGTCGGAACAAATGTGAATCCGCTAGAATCATACTTCGATAGATCGACAGCTATATCTGGGGAGAATGAATTAAAATTTGACGTATTTACTGGGACATAATCTATATTAGCATCATAAGTATAATCAAAGAATTTCACAATAACCGGAACATTATTAAACTGATATTCTCCTAGATAATTAAATAATAGTGTGGGAGGAGGAGTTCCTGCTTTATTATATGGATTCACTCCAAAATACATTTTCGTAACGGACCTAAAGAAGTGTATCACCGCTAATAAATATAATGCTTCATCGTTTGTCTGAGCAGTGAATTCGGCAGTAATACTGATAGGTTTAGGGAAAGATCTAATAAAAGCATTATAGCCATAATTGGAGTGAATAAAACTTGTTGGATCGTACTCTGTTACGTATCCCGATGTTATTGATGGGGTATATGGAAACAGAACACCACTTGTATTATACAATGGATATAAAAGGTTAGATGAACTTTTAGGACCGAGAATACTAAGAGATTCTTTGCCCAGACTCTTTGGTTGTAATCTTGCTCTAAAATCCTGTTGTGGCATATATGATATTCTCCTATCTTGCTTATTTATCATGGTTATTAACAATAGTTTTTATAACGAAATCCTTGACTGCTCGAGATAGATGTGCTACACTGAACGAAATCCTATAGGAGAAAAATTTAATGACACCATTTTTAGAGGAAGACGACATGCTCGACGAACCTGAGATGATTACAATAGCCCCAATCAAGAAAATTAATTATCTTAATAACAAAGACATGTTGAGAGAAATTCATCGTAGTAAAAATTCATTCTGCGAATATATAGATCAGAAGTATAGTGACTATGATATAATTGTTGAAAATCTTCAAGAAATTTATTTAACAGATGTACAAGAAAAAGCAAAGGCTACCAGGGCGGCGAGATTAGCCGCAATTGCATACGAAGCGGCTTTATTTGCTAATCCGGGATTATCAAAAGCAGATAGACCTAAACTTTCTGAATTTAAAATTAAATCAGACACTATTCCTGTAGATGATTTAGTTTTTCGTGTTTTAGGCTTTGATCATATTCCACTTGCACCGGGCAGAAAGAAGAATCCAAAAAGTGTTGCAGATAGTCATATCAAATTAAATTTTTTCCCGTTCAAGCATTTCATAATTGAAAACGGTGTAGCTAAAGAAGTAGGACGATCACATTCTAAAAATGGTAAATTTAGTCTCGAACGTGGATCAATTACAAACAAACTAGCGAAAATGTTTATCCTTATGGTAAACAAATATGGACAGCGTGGAAATTGGCGTGGATATACATATTTAGATGAAATG
>Ga0209777_10004990_pt1 | contig 15480 bp, 15 predicted proteins | sample FrelakmetHBP12HB_FD_187147 | JGI IMG/M metagenome (GOLD analysis project Ga0209777, IMG submission 187147) | Freshwater lake sediment microbial communities from the University of Notre Dame, USA, for methane emissions studies -HBP12 HB (SPAdes)... | ecosystem: Environmental > Aquatic >... | reverse complement strand
GAGCGAGAGCAGGAAAAGATGGACACAGCGAACTCCGGCAATGGCTGAAGGTCTAACTGATCACGTATGGAGCCTGAGGGAATTGTTGACTTTCAGAGTGCCAATTCAATAAATGACATACACGACCCATCCCTTCTTGGAAACAAAATGCGGGCTCTCTGAGGATTTCGATCCGTGAGTAAACACGAGCATCAAACGGGACTTGTCTTGCGGCCCATACCACATCCTTATATAATTAAGCATCAAATATGTTGATTTGAAATCAAAATCGAGAGGTGCTCAGAGTACCATTCTCTCAAATGGGTGGTATGCATTCATGGGAATCGGAATGGGTTTAATTTGGCTGATAATCCTTATGGTAATAGCCTATATTGTTTACAATCTGATCAAGAACGAGAAAATCTTAGCCCCAGCAAAAGCGCGGAGAATATTTTGGCTGAGAGGTACGCAAAAGGTTGAACTGACCAGAGAGCAGTACATGCAGATGAAAGAAGACTTGAAAAAGTCCAGTGAGGCGTACCTGCAATCCGATCATGGACTCCGTACCATGTGTCTTTGAATGTATCCACGTCTAATTATGGAAGCGCAAAAGTCACACAATCGCATTCCTAACATATCCAATACCTTCTAAGCCATTGACTTATGCCCCCCCTTCCGTCTAATTCGATGACATTAAATCTTAGCATATCGATTTGCTGAAATTACAGTCACCTGATGCTCTTTGATGCGATCTGCCTTGATCGTTCTTCCCAAGCTCCTCTTAGTCTGGACTTCACCTTGCGCTATCTTCACGCGAGCTAAAGCTAAATATAGATTCTGAGCATCCAATGGTGAGTCTGAACCACTGAAATGACGATATCAGAAAATTCCGAACCTAAGGATCCAAGAGGTCATCATCGGACAAATTGCTGGAAGGGGAGAATGAACTTCGTCAAGCTGGTCTCAATCTGCGCTCTAGTTACGGCTCTTCTCACAACAAGCCTAGCCCAGGAGAATTCTGCTAAATACTGGCTTGAAAGAGGCATGGCCCTCAACTATAATGGCTCTTATAAAGAAGCATTGTCGTCTTTCAACCGATCTCTAGAGCAGGACAAGAATCTCGCCGCAGCCTGGATAGGCAAAGGAGATACGCTCTACAAACTGGGGAGATACGAAGCTGCAGCAGACTGTTACGATCAGGCAGTCGCCATAGATTCAAAAAACCCTAGAGCTTGGGAGGGCAAGGGGCTTGCCGCCTCGAAGATGGGAAGATACAAAATGGCCAGATTAAGTTTAGATGCTGCTCTGCTCCGGGACCCCAATAACGAAGAACTATTGTACAATGAGGCTCAAGTCCAAATTAAGCTTAAGGAATATCAGGATGCTTTGAATGCTTTTAACAAGTTAGATCGCATGAAGCCTGGTAACATCAGCATCCTCCTTGGCAAAGGCGATGCACTGCATGGTCTAGGCCGATTTGAAGAGTCTATCGCTTGCTACGACAATATCTCCAAGATAGACCCACAAAACCGGTATGCGGCAGATGGAAAGGCAAAAGCTCTTGTCGGATGGGCTGATGTCCTCTACGAACTGCAGAAGTTTGACGAAGCGATTCGGCTCTACGACATGGCAGCACAACTCAACACGAACAACTCCGAGTCGCTGATGGGCAAGGCTAGAGCGCTGGCTGGAGAAGGAGACTTTCTACTAAATCAAGGCCATATCAAAGATGCAACGGAGCTTTACAACCAGTCACTGCTATTGAGCCCGCATAATCCATATGCTTTAGCAGGATTGGAAAATGTTTCTTCTATCAATAAAGTGAGTTCAGAACAGAATAAGTCGAAGACTAATATTGCGGTCTCTTCAACAGATCTCATTCCGACCAATCTCACTAAACCTGAGGTAAAAGCACCCAAGGCCAACATTACAACTCGAAAACCTCAAGATGATTATATTTACTGGATTAATAGAAGCCTGGAGCTTTGGAGAAATGGATCATTGGATGAAGCTCTCGCCTCCTTCAACAAAACCCTGAATCTCGACAAGAATCGGGCAGAGGCCTGGATAGGCAAAGGAGATACGCTCTACAAACTGGGGAGATACGAGGAGGCAACCAACTGCTATGACCGGGCAGTGGGTATCGATTCGGAGGACCCCAGAGGCTGGAGTGGCAAAGGATTGGCCTTATTGAAACTGGGCAGGCTCAGAATGGCCAGATTCAGCTTAGATGCTGCTCTACGCCTAGACCCAGATAACGCTGTGCTCTGGTATGACGAGGCCCAAGTCAATTCCAGGTTGAAGGAGTATCCAGATGCCCTGGATAGCTACGACAAAGTTGAAAAATTAACACCGGGCAACATACCTGCACTCCTGGGTAAATGCAGCGTTCTGATGATTCTGGGAAAGTACAAAGAGGCTGTAAAGTGCTACGACCAGATTTTGACCGTTGATCCCAAGAACTTGAGCGCAACGGTGGAAAAAGGAGTTGCCCTTTTGGCTTTGAATGAGTACAACCTGGCCCTAGAATCATACCAGAACGCTCTTGCCATTGATTCCCAAAATGTCACCGCCCTTGTGGGTAGTGGAGACGCACTATCAGCTCAGAAGAAGCTCGATTCGGCCCTGGAGTCCTACCAAAGAGCCTTAAACGTAAGCCCTGAGAACATCAGGGCTCTGATTGGGAAGGGGGATCTGCTATATCAGAACGGTAGCCTTGAATCAGCCTTTGAATCTTACGAGCACGTCCTCAAGCTTGATTCCAGCAATTTGTCTGCTCTGGTGGGTAAGGGCGATGTGCTCCGCGTTCAGAAAAGACTGAACTTATCTCGCGTCGCTTACGAGTCGGCCCTCGGCTTTGATCCGGAGAATATCAGAGCTCTGGAAGGCCTAGCTGAGGTGGAGTACCAACAGAAGGAGTTCAATGACACCCTGAGATCCTACGAACGCGTCCTCCAAATAGAACCGAAGAACATAGAAGCACTAGTGAGACAAGGAGATGTACTCCGCCAGCAGGGTGTGCTAGAAGAGGCGCTAGAATCCTATCAAATGGCCTTGAGCCTTGACCCAGGAGACATCGAGGCCATATTGGGAAAAGGAGACGTTTTGCACTTCGAAGAGAAGTACGACCTAGCGCTAGAATCCTACAACAAGGCTCTGACCATCGATCCAGGGAACATCAGGGCTCTTGAGGGAAGAGGCGACGTCCTTTACGACAAAAAAGATCTGGACAGTGCTCTTACCTCCTACCAGAAAGCATTGGTCCTAAATCCCGGGAGTGCTAGATCACTCGCCGGCATTGGAGATATACTCTCTGATCGCGGCAACTTCACGGCGGGCCTGCAACTCTACTCCAAGGCCATTGAACTAGACGATAAATGCATAAGAGCATTAACTGGAAAAGGTAACGCCCTTTCGGCTCTGGGAGACTATAGCGACGCCTTGAACTATTACCAAAGAGCGGTCTTTCTGGATGGAAAGAATCTGGATGCTCTCATGGGGAAAGGGCTTGCACTAGCCGCTCTTAACTGCTCCGCCGATGCATTGAAATGTTTTGACCGGATTATTTCTTTGTATCCTGACAATCTGGCCTCATGGTCCAACAAAGGAAGCCTCATGGCGGTCCGTGGAGCATCGGCTGAGGCTTTAGGATGCTTCCAAAAAGCAGCCGCTCTTGACCCCTCAAATGAAGCGGTATGGTCCAATCTAGGATTGGTTCTCTATGAGCTCGGCAGATACCAGGAGTCGGCAGATTCGTACAAAAAGGCGCTAAGCTTGAAACCAGAAGAATCAAACGATTGGTACGGCCTGGGGCTAGCTCTAAACGGAACAGGCCGAATCGATGAAGCAATAAAAAGCTATCAGAACGCCACAAGATTGGATCCTGGTCACACAGCGGCCTGGTATAACCTGGGACTGGCCCTGGCTGAATTGAACCAAAATCAGGGAGCAGTCGATTGCTTCAACCACGTTCTGGAGATCGATCCAACCATTGGCGAGGCCAAGTACAGCAGAGATCTGCTTCTAGATCGACTGAAAAGAGAATCTTCGGTCGGAAAGAACAATAGGCTGTAATCGATATAGTCAATAGCTGAAGGTGCACCGCTGGAAGACCGGGCTTGAAGGGAGGTGGGATACCCTTCTAGGCATTCCAGCAATGCTTTGCTACCATCTTCCCTCAGCACTTCGTTTTTTGGCATGCAAAATATCATTCCTGACCAAGTCAGCCCCTACCTCTGAGACTAATCTGTATTGCCTGTTGTTTCTGTTGCCCTTTCGTTCCAGCAGCCTATCCCTGTTCATTCTTGAGAGATAAGTAGAGACCGTAGAGAGCTTAATATCGTCAGAAACAGTCTCGTATTTGTCTCTAAGCAGCTGGGTTGTGAACCATGTATCAGGAAATTCGAATTTTATGAAATTCTCCAATCTGCCCATCAAGGTTCCGCTGGCCTCGTAGGCTTGTGCGGATTGAGGAGGGCTTTCTTTCTCAGAGAATACACCCGAGGCACCCAAATAGTTCACGATCTTGTCTCTGAGATCCTCTCCCACCAGCTCTTCTGATTCAAACTCATATGCCGACTTCATGCCCTTGTCTTCGATCTCAATCCGGATCCTCATGTCATACCTTCATGTCTGAGCGTTAAGTCCGGAAGCCTGATAGAAGGGCGCAGAAATCCCATCCGCGATTGGGCAATCTATCTTCTCGGATCTAGCTAGTTCAAAACTATGTTCTTTGTGTAAATCCATCGATAGTGTGAACAGCTTAATGCATCCCCTCATGTCTCTTTCACTCCATCTATTTCAACAGATCCAGAAGGATCGGATCAGGAACGAAGACCCCATTTATTCATGCCTGACCCGGTCCATTTTCCTCCACTCGTTTCCCCTTCATCTTCATGCATAAAACGTCCATCTGCCCGATGTTAACCGATACGGTCCATCAGATTCCGGCCGTCCCTTTCCAGCCTTTAAGTAAGACGTTTTATACATCTTTTGCCCTTTCGTCGTCCCTTTCCGACAGTTAGGGCTTGTGAACGGATCCGACTATTCTATGCCTCAATCTCAGCCGTCCCTTTTCGGCTCCAATCGAGATCGAACCGAATTCAAGTCAAGATCCAACTACTTCTCCCTTCTTGCTCCCTTGTGCCATCCCTTCTCGAGGCGCACCGACGCACAAACTCGTATTTTACTTGTCAGGAACTCGAGAATCCTGACTTCCCCTTCATTGCTATCCCTTGTGCCATCCCTTCAGGTGACGCGAGCTTGTGAAACGGATGAAAGTCATGATCGTTACAGATTCTCTGCATTATTATGCGTGTTGAAATGCCTTTCGAGCTGCCGATCGATGACTTTCGACATATACGCCGTTTTTGGACCTTGCGAAGACCCATCCATCCCCTCAAGACGAATAGCTCTTCAGATTGCACCAATCTGATGTGCTCAGACATAGTGTCAATCTTTGTTTTACAACTATAACCTTGTAATTGAAGTATATAAACTTTTCTAACAGTCGAAAGTTGTAGTTAATGGCTAAAAACAAATAATTTAGGTTTATTTTCGAAATAAAGCCAATATGGTAATCTGAATAGTAATCACATATAGTCCTCTCAACTGGCAGCTTGTGATAATTATCGTTGTAAAGAGACGACAGAAATTGATACTATCATAATAATAAGATATCGGTTGAATCTTTTGCTGTGTTCGCGACATTGTGAAAGTAGTTCACAAACCTTCGCATTTGTAAATTATCTGGAATGTCAAACATCCAAGAATTCGCGGTTGTACGCGGAGATCATTGCATACATCCAGCATAGAGCGGGTGGTCTTTTTATTCACACAAAAATGGAATAGTTTAAGAAGCTTGATTTAGCTCAAAATACTCTTCAATAAGCCAGTCTCCAATCTCTTTTAGATACTTGCGCCTGCGCTCATCTTCCAAAATAAGCTGAAAAACCTCGGATAAATCTTCATCCATTAAGATCCACTATGTCCCAAGCGGCATTTAAATCTATCGAAAGCAGCCAATGCAAGCTCTAAATCATGCCAATCTGGATTTCTACGCGGTGAACGCTTTATATTTGAAAGAACCGAAGCAACCTAGCTTTGCCTTTGAGTCCTTTCAGCCCGAGGCATTCACCGAATGGTCACACCATAGGACAACCAGAGCTTCGGCCAAGGCAGCCGCCGCGATCTCACCAACTTAACGATTCTGTGAGGATCGCGACGCTTCTTATCTCCTCTAGTCCCAGGCCCATGTGAACCGTCTTGTCTATTCCTATCAAGTAAGATCTCAGCAATCTTGGCCTCTTTGTAAGGGCCTCCAGGGGCTTGCGACAAGACTCCCAATCGAGATCCACTGGGCACATATGGTTAGGAATACTCGCAGTGATCTCTATCTTGTCTTTGTATACTTCTGCCCCCATTCTTCTCCATAATCAATAGCCGATCAGATCCTTTTGGAGCTGCCGACATCCGGGATGATTGGCATCTGGATCTTTGCGCCCTCTTTGTCAAAGATTCTGTGAAGCTTAGGCAATAGTCCACTGAGGATAGAGGCAATGGACGGAGATGTGTGAGTGGAAAAAGCTTGAAGACCGTTTTCTTGCTAAAGCTGAATGTTCTTGAGATCAGGCTCAAGGAAACGGTAGAGAACGTAACCCTAAGCTATCAACAATTATGAGAACGACATTTCGGCGGTTCCAATCCTCCACCCCGAAAAATTCATTCCTAATCCCCCTACGAGGATAAAAGTCTTTCCTGATTGATGGCAAATCACCTTTATAACAAAACAACATCGGCAACAATAAGGTTTATCATAGAATTCAATCGTCCATCTAAGACATGGATTGCCGGGTCCAAATCATGATCATCTGCAGAGACCTAATCATAGTCGCCCTGTGCGTGTCCACGGCCTGCATGAAGGTCGATATCGACTACACCCATAATGTTGCGGGCAATGGCACTGTTATAACGGATTACAGAATGGGAGACCAAACGACATCAGTGGCCACCGGCGCAATTCGCGGCACAGGCAATGTGATTAATAGCTATTCCTTTTCCACCAATAACTCTTCCGATTTGAGAGTGCAGGATAGGTTCGTGCTTACTAAGACAACAGAGAAAGAAGTAACAATGGCAGTCAATCCCAATCTTCCAGCCTGGCCGAGAAAACTCGGTAGCTACAAGCTTATAGGAAGAAGTTGGGCTGGAAATATAGAGATTGGACCGGACAGCAGTTCACAGAAATACAATAGTTCACACACCAAGTCCCTTGAAGTCCCTGGCTCGAAGGGCGGCTTCGGCAATAGTCAAAGGTCGGATAGTTCAAGTTTTCAGGAGATTCCCAGGAAAGGACATCAGCTTTGACCGCCACAGGGCAAAAAGATCTTGACGTAAATGCATTCATAGACTTTGGACAGGCGAAGGACGTTAAGGGATTTCAATATCGTACGAGCTGGCTAAACAGCAGTAATGTTTCTGTCAGAAGCGTTATTGGAGTGCCAAGAGCGGCGCTTTGTGAATATGATGCACCAGTATCATGCGATAGCACTGGTCAGAAGAGGTTGAGTTTATTCGCACATTGAGCCAAACCCTTATAATTTTCACCATTGAATTACGATCATGAACCCTAAGGAGATCCGCGAGAAGTATTGTATGCTTGTCGACATATGTAGCAAGGCAACAAGCGAGATCTCCAAGAATGACGAAATCACGGTGGCGTCTCACGTAGATGCCGATGGCTTGACCTCGGCGGGCATAATCTGCACTGCCCTTGAAAGATGCGGAATAGAGTATAGGCCTCTATTTTTCCGACAGCTCGATGGATCTGCCCTGGAGCAGATCGCGAACCAGGGTACAGGTCTTGTCGTGTTCACTGACCTAGGTAGCGGCATGTTGAAGGAGATCTGCGAATTTGGCATTCGTGCCATCATCGCTGATCATCACAGGCCAGGACCAGAAGCAGAGAGCGGATCGGTTGCCCATATTAATCCTCACCTGGTTGGAGCAGATGGAGCCACAGATCTTAGCGGCAGCGGTACGTCTTTTCTTCTTGCTCATGCCCTGTCCCCTAGAAACGATGATCTCTCTGGCCTTGCGGTTGTTGGGGCGGTGGGGGACCTCCAGGACTTGGCGGCTGGCCAGTTGGTGGGAATCAACCGCACGATTCTTGAAATTGGCTCGAAGGCTGGTGTTATCCACTTTGGCAAAGATCTGAAGCTCTTTGGTAAGCAGACCCGGCCTGTCTTCAAGATGTTAGAATATTCCCAGGACCCGTATGTACCAGGGCTATCTGGTGATGAGGATGCCTGTATAGCCTTTCTCAAGGATGTTGGGATCCGCTTGGGTGGCGAGAAGTGGAGACGCTGGATAGATCTGGACCAGGATGAAAAGGCACGAATGGTCTCCGCACTTGTGAGACGCGGCTTGCGAAACGGAGTCTCCCAAACAAAAATGGAGCGGCTTGTGGGAGAGGTTTACACTCTGCTGGGAGAGGCGGAAGGGACGGAAGTCAGAGATGCCAGCGAGTACTCCACCCTGCTTAACGCCACTGCCCGCTACGGGCATTCGGATGTTGGCTTAAGAGTGTGCATGGGTGACAGGGGAAAGGCCTTCATTGAGGCGCGTGCACTTCTAAATCAGCATAGGCAGAATCTGGTCAATGGATTGAAGCTGGTGGCTGAGAAGGGAATCACATCGTTGAAGAATATCCAGTATTTCGATGCCGGAGACTCTATAATTGACACGATAGTGGGAATCGTTGCAGGCATGTGCTTCCAGATGGCGGATAGATCCATGCCCATTCTGGCCTTCGCCCGGACACCGGAAGGAGAGATCAAGGTATCGGCAAGGGGGACTCAGGATTTGGTGAGGTCAGGGCTCGACTTGTCAGCGGCGATGTCAGAAGCAGCACTCGCTTTTGGCGGCATTGGAGGAGGCCACAACGTGGCTGCCGGAGCAACCATCCCGCCAAAGGCTCGCAAAGAATTCCTGGAGATGGTGGACGCAGTGGTTGGACGCCAGCTCTGCCATCAGGCACAAGGCAGGAAGCCAGCCTCGCTCAAGTGATCTTTTATCACTAACAGGTGCTCGTTTAAGCTGAAGTTGCCTACATACATATGGTTGATGTCCGCTGCCACATCCTTCGGGTTGCCTGTCTCGGGATCCATGATCAGATAACCAATTCGCCCAATTCCGATGAAATCGGCGTTGGTCGCGATATCTGTAAAGTTCTCATTGGCCTTCAGGTACATCCTCGTTGAAAGGCGAGTGGCATCTGTAAACGTCTCGGTGGCGCTCATGTTCATCATGTAGTTGTGGAGGTTTGTGCTCTCTATGAATTTTTGATCATATGAGAAAAGATGCGCATGAGGATTGCTCTTGCTTCCTATCTCCATGGTATAATGCTCTGCCAGGGCTGGACAGATGACTATCATGCACAAACCGACGATTATAGCCTCCTTTCTCATGATATCAGACTCCTTTATAGCACTCTGAAGACAGGTTCCACCTATACTCGTCGCTAAGCTCTCCTTGGTAGACTGTCACTGCAGGTCCTTCTAGAAATGCTCTGCTACCTTCAAAGAAGACTATCAGCGGACCCCCTTTTGTTTCCACCAACACTTCGTCTCCAACGAGGTCCAACTTTCTGGCTATAGCCGCGCTTGCCACAGCGCCAGTACCGCAGGAGAACGTCTCTCTCTCAACTCCGCGCTCGAAGGTCCTGATCTCTAAGTTGTCTTTGACCCTTACGAAGTTCACATTTGCCCCTTCGGGAAATACCGAGCTGTGCCTTATCTGCGGCGCAACCTCTTCGATGGGCAGGTCGAGATCCTGAACAAGAATGACCGAGTGAGGGACACCAGTGTTTACCGCTGAGACTTCAAAACCTTCAAGAGGCTCCCCCAGGAAATAGCCGTGGCCTATAGCCGGAATGCAAGGACGCTCGAATTTGGGAACTCCCATGTCAATCCTTGCCCAAAAGCTATTGTCCATTTCCCTGACCTGGATGGATATTATTCCTGCCAGAGTGTCCACATCAAAGGACTCGCCAACGTATCCTGTCTCCCAGGCATACTTCGCCAGGCATCTTATGCCGTTACCGCACATCTCCGCCTCGGACCCGTCTGGCTGAAAGAGCCTCATATGAAGATTGGCACGTCCACTGCCGGACATGAAGAGGACACCGTCTCCTCCGATACCGAAGTTGCGATGGCAACAGCGTATTGCGAACTGGCCTTTAGCGGCCTCAGGCACGAATTTCTGCCGCATCTCGTCCACTAGTATGAAGTCGTTTCCATTGCCGTGAAGCTTTGTGAACGCAAACACGCCTGGACAAAAGGGCGCGTCATCAAGCTCTATCTCAGAAATCTCCGCCAGCTTCATTTTATATACCATGCTCAGTTTACCTAAATCTGTGCTGCTTTGGTGGTGATGTGCTATTAAACCCATTCTACAGGTAGCCTTAGATCTGCTCGACCTGGACAGATCCATTCAGATAGCAAGAGAGGCAATAGCAGGAGGCGCAGACTGGATCGAGGCCGGAACTCCTCTCATAAAGAGCGAGGGGATGGACGCAGTGCGCGAAATGAAGAAAGCCCTTCCAGGAGTAAAGATAGTCGCCGACATGAAGACCGTGGATACAGGCGCAATGGAGGTTCAGATGGCGGCGAAGGCTGGAGCCGACATCATGGCAATGCTCGCTGCTTCGGACAATTCCACTGTGGAGGACGCCCTCAGGGCTGCGCGAAAATATGGCGTCCAGATAATGATGGATCTTCTCACAGTTCCTGACCCGTTGAAAAGATCGAAGGAGCTGGAGAAGATGGGGGTGGACTACATCTGTGTCCATGCTGGGATAGACCAGCAGATGACCGGCCTCGACACCATCGATCTCCTGGCCCAAATACTTAAAGAAGTTCATGTCCCAGTGGCTGCGGCCGGCGGTATAGACGCCGCATCTGGAGCAGAGGCCGTCTCCAACGGGGCTGCCATAGTAATAGTTGGCGGAAACATTGTTAGATCTGCAGATGTGACTGGATCTGCAAGAAAAATCAGAGAAGCCATAGATCATGCGAGTGCAAGAGCAAGCCCTCGCAGGAGCATGGAGGAAGAGCTGATCTCTCTGCTTAAAGAAGTGTCCACACCCAATATCTCCGATGCTATGCACAGGAAAGGAGCGATGCGCGACATCCATCCAATTAACATCGGAACTAAGATGGCCGGCACAGCCATCACCGTCCAGACATTCGCGGGAGACTGGGCAAAGACAGTAGAGGCTATAGACCTGGGCGGACAAGGAAAAGTGATAGTGATCTACAACGGCAGCAATTACGTTGCACCCTGGGGGGGCCTTGCCACTCTGAGCTGCAAGATAAAAGGGATCGAAGGAGTAGTGATAGACGGCGCAGTCAGGGATGTTGATGAGATCAGGACTATGAACTATCCCGTCTTCGCCTCTGCCGTAGTGCCCAATGCCGGTGACCCCAAAGGATTGGGAGAAATAAACGCCGAAATCACATGCGGCGGCCAGTCGGTCAAACCCGGGGATTATATAGTCGGAGATGACAGCGGCGTGGTGGTCATCCCCAAAGAACGGGCCTATGAGATAGCCAGGCGAGCCAAGGAAGTGGAGAAGGAAGAGTCCAGGATGTACGAGGAGATACGACGCGGAAGCACCTTGTCTCAGGTCGCCAAGCTCAAAAAGTGGGAGAAAGTCTAATACCGAAACGATAGTCGTAAATAGATTGAAGTATTCTTGAAGGGCGCGATATGCAATCAAATAAAATAGTGATTAGGTTACCAATTCACGGGACAATGATGCGGTGATTGCGAGGAGACTTGTATGGATCTTCAGGATGTAGTTTCAAAGTACCCACCTAGGAAAATATTGATGCTTCCTATAACAATTGCAGTTATAGCATTTATCATCCTGGGCGCAAATTATCTCAGCACAGGTTCGCCTATAAAGCTAGGCGTTGAGTTTACAGGAGGCGCTGTTGTAACGGTGCCTGCAGTTGAGTCACAAGCAACCACAACTCAGAAGCTGGCAGCTTATCCCATAACTGATTTCAGGAGCGTCGGTAGCCGGTACATGGTTCAATTCGGGTCCATGAGCGAATCCGATTATACCAATCTCGCCAAGCTGGTCAACTCTCAGTTCAAGGATGCGGATATAAGGTATATGGGACCAATATACAGCCAAGACCTTCTGTCCCAGGCACTTAGGTACATACCAATCTCATTCTTGCTGATGGCCATAGTGGTCTTCGTTATCTTCAGGACGCCTATCGTGTCCGGTATTGTGGTTCTCTGCGCTATTTTGGATATATCGATAGCTGCTGCTTCAATGAACATAACTGGGGTCAAGCTTTCCCTGGGAACAGTGGCAGCTTTGCTTATGCTCATCGGTTATTCCGTGGACACGAACATCTTGCTTACAAAGACGGCATTGACACCGAGACAGACGCTCACCGTAGATGAGACGATAGTCAGTGCCATGACCACTGGGCTGATGATGACTGGAACAACTATCGCCGCTGTTCTGGCTCTCTTCATAGCGTCAAACCTGCTCTACCTTTTGGTCCCGTCTTTCACTAGAATGGACATAATCGCTGACATCTCAACGGTATTGCTCTTTGGACTGTTTGCGGACATCTTCAATACCTGGATAACCAACGCCCAGGCGATTAGATGGTACATGAACCGTCCCAAGAAGTCGGTTGTTGGGAGGCGCAAATAATGAAGCTCTCCCAAAATCCAAGAATACTTCTGTATGTGGCTGCAATATCCTTGGCGATCATATTCATAGCGATCCATGGCGTGAATTATGGCCTGGACATACAGGGAGGATCTTGGCTCCAACTTCAGCTTGAAGGCGCTAGAGTCGAGCTGAATGTCGATTCATCGAAGATTCTAGAGCACCAGTTCAATACAGGGTCGGTTCAGAAGCTGAGCGACGGATACGTCGTAACCGTCAATGGTACAGTTCCATCCGATCTGATGAACAAATTAGGTTATTCCGGCTCAAAGGTCGCAGAAAGAGATAACACGACCAGGATCACCATATCGACCTCTCCGGAGTCGGTGGTCACAAACTATCTCAAGAACGCCTTGGACGCAGACGTGAAGGTTGTAGGAGTTGAACCTGTTCAGTACGAGATTAGGACAAATGTAACCAGGGAATCGCTTAACGCGATTCTGGCCCCGGTCGGAGGGTCTGTGGATTCCGGTCGAGAAGCCTTTGTGGAAGGCTTAACGACGCAGACCGTGGATGATACCAAGAAGGTTCTAGATCAGAAGCTTAACCGCCTAGGACTGAAAGATATCAAGGTCAGAGTTGTCGGCAGCCAGTACATACTTATAGACATGGCTGGTGTGGACGTTGCCACTGCTCAGGACGTAGTTGGGAAGCCCGGAAAGTTCGAGATAAGGATTCAGACCCATGATAACGAGACTGATCACGTGCTGTACGGCGACGCTGTCGAATCGGTAGACATCCCGTCAAATAACCAGGGCATGTGGGGAGTGCCATTCACCCTGTCAGACGACGGTGCTAAGATCCTACAAAAAGCGGCTATAGATTCGGGAGCTACCAAGAACCCTCAGGCTCACGAGCTTTCTATGTACCTAGATAAGGACCAGATATTTTCTGCGCCTCTGGCCCCCGAGTTGGCAGCAAGCCTACAGAAAGTTCCATCCCGGAGCATGGTGGCTGAGGTTGGGGCGGGTGACGCTGGGTCCCAAAAAGCCAAGGTGCTTTATATTGATCTCAAAGAAGGAGCCTTGCCGGTCAATGTCAGAATAATAGGTTCCGGACAAGTTACTGCTGCCCTGGGAGATCAGTTCAAGAAGCAGATTGTGATAGCAGGCGTCCTGGCTCTTCTAGCAGTGGGCGGGATGATCTATTGGAGATACAGAGTAAGACGAATAGTCCTGCCTCTGGTGGCCACTTCATCTAGCGAGGTCATCATGATCCTGGCTATACTCTCCGCTCTTGGTCAGCAGCTCGACCTTGCAGCCATCGCAGGCTTGATCACAGTGATAGGTACGGGAGTTGACCAGCTGGTCATAATCACTGACAGATTGATGCGTGGAGCAACAGCGCTGGACAGCAAGAGCGAAGGGAAATATGCTGTCAGCGGCGGACGACTGCACGAGAAAAGGATCATGGAAATCCTGGGAATAATCATAGGATCAGCAGCAACAACTGTAGCTGCTATGCTGCCTCTCCCGTTCATGGGTTTCGGCGCTCTCACAGGCTTTGCCGTGACTGTAATAATCGGCGTTATTGTTGGTGTAGGAATTGCCAGGCCGGCTTACGCGAGCATTGCCGATTACATCTTGGGCGAGGATGAGAAATCTGAGACGAAGGCGCTTGGAGGTAAAGCCAACGAAGCTAGCTCCAAGAAATCCACTAGGAAGGAGTCTGCCAAAGAAGGCACTGGAAATGAGACTGCAGAGGAAGAAGAAGGCAATGGGAAGAAGGCGGTAAAGACCAGGAGAAAGAAGGGCAGCAGGAAAGACGCTGAAGAAAACTCCGAAGAGTGATGATTGTGGCTCCCGCTAGATGAAGGTGGGAGCCTACATTCCATTTAGCATTTTTAAGATGCATTTGTTCTGTGCAAATCGTCATCGTAAAGATTCTAATCTCTATTATATGCAGAATATGCAGAAACATACAATGCCAAGGAATTCTATTAGGATATTCTCAATGAAGAAGGGGCAAAGAATGGATAAGGTAGATTGTGCATGAGGATCATAGAATAAACCAGGGGAGTCATTTCAATGGACAGGAAGCTCTGCGAATTAGCCCATGAAGAGTTGTGCAAGCTGCCCGGAATATCAAATCGCAACTGGATCGGGGAAGAGAAGATCTATCTTCATCTCCGGAACTCCAAAAAGATGCATTGGTATCTAGCTGAGTACGATCCTGTTTGGAGAAAGTTCTTCGGGTTTTCGGATAGCCCAAGTGAAGGGGTCAAATGGGGATTATTCTACATGGACGATCTTCTTGCCCAGGAAAAAAAGGGCTGCAACTGGGAGTTGGTCGTCGAAAGCGCTTGGAAACCTGTTTATTCGAAGGAAATCCCTGCCCTCCAGGGTTACATAAGATTAATGTTGTCCATGGCCGATACATTGTGAGTAATCGCAGTTTCTTGAAACTTATAATTTCATGGTGCTGAACGTCACTTTCCCACTCTTTTTACTCGATGAATATCGTTTCGCTCTAAGTATCGTGAGAGCCGCTTGAAAAAGCTATCAATATCCTGAAACATCTTTATGCTGCTAGGAAAGATGCTACTTAGAGTAACTAATTACAATTTTATAATAACATATAAATCAAGTGATAATTAAAAAATATACAATAATTTTAAATATGTTGTAAGTATAAATGAAGGCATACGAGGATTCCTATAAACCTCCTTGCTTTTTAATATCGAAATATTTAAATACTAATATTACTATTACGTAATATGGATTCTTTCACTGTCTGGACGTTGC
>Ga0209777_10004989_pt1 | contig 15481 bp, 12 predicted proteins | sample FrelakmetHBP12HB_FD_187147 | JGI IMG/M metagenome (GOLD analysis project Ga0209777, IMG submission 187147) | Freshwater lake sediment microbial communities from the University of Notre Dame, USA, for methane emissions studies -HBP12 HB (SPAdes)... | ecosystem: Environmental > Aquatic >... | reverse complement strand
AATTCCTCCTCGTTTAGCAAAAAAACAATCTGTAATTGAAAAAATTAAACGTGAAAAAGGATCCATAAGAAATAATAAAGAATATCAAGAAAACCTAACAGGAGAAGAATCAATTGAAGGGTTAAAATCAATAAGACCTGAAGGAAGATTTCCATTCTCAGAGGATGATTTAAAATATCATCGAATGAGAGAAAAAAAAGAAAAAACTTTTAATGCTGTTATTTTTTGTATTATGGATACTTCAGGATCAATGGATGAAAGTAAGAAATTTCTTGCGAAAAGCTTTTATTTTTTATTATATCAATTTATTAAATTAAAATATGAAAAAGTTGAAGTTATATTTATCGCACATTCAACAACGGCAAAAGAAGTTAGTGAACAAGATTTCTTTCATAAAGGAGAAAGCGGAGGAACATACATTAGTAGTGGATATAATAAAGCTTTAGAAATTATTGAAACTCGCTACAATCCTAATATTTGGAACATTTATGCTTTCCATTGTAGTGACGGAGATAATTGGTCGGAGGATTCGTCAAAAACGATCAATTATGCAAAAGCTTTAACCGAAGTTTGTAATTTATTTGGATATGTTGAAATAACTCCAAACGGTAGTTGGTATTATTCTAATAATGATGATTCAAAAGTAAAAAAAGAATTGCAAGAGAATATAAAGGGTAATAATTTTATAGCTGTAGATATAAAAGAAAAAAAAGGTGTATTCCCAGCACTTAAAAAAATATTAGACAAAGAATTGGATAAATAGATATTAAAAAAAGAGAGACTTAATCTCTCTTTTTTATTTTTCTTAATTCACCTAATTCTATAGTTTTATTTAATTTACTAGATCTTATTTCACTTTTATCAATATCAATTATAATCCAACTATGATTTTCATTAAATAAATAATCTTTACACTCTTCTATTAAATTAAATATAATTTCGTCAGATGGAAGATAATCTTTTTTAGATACTATTCTTATTAAACTCCAGCCCATGTTTTTTAAAGAATATTGACGTTTATATTCTTTTATTTTAAATTGTTGCTCATTTATAAATCCAAATTTAATACTTAAATCATGACCACTACCATCATATTCTATATAAATTTTTTCTTCTAAAAACGCTATATCTAACGAACAAGTGTCTATTGGATAATTCAATTTTCCATCTAATAAATTAGATATATATCTTTGTTGTGTTGAACATGGTGCACTATTATTAGCATACATCGTTTGTTTTATTTTTTTAATTTTATCTTCTCTATTAATTTGATAAGGATTATCTACTCCGTAATTTTTTAAACAAGTTTTCTTCATCTTATTTCTTATTTCTTCAGATTGCGAGGCGTTTTCTGTTCCAAATTTTTCTAAATTAGTTTCTTTAGATTTGATTTTAAAATTTTCAGATTGAAATACATATTCTACGCCTAAATTTTTTAAATTAGTTTGTCTCACTTTATTATATCTACATTTAGAACATGAATGATATTCTGCGTTAATAGCATATTTAAATCCATTTTTAAATATTATTTTACAAAAATCACATTCTACATCAATTAAGCTACAACTACCAATCGTTAAATCCATTACATTGACTTTAATATCATCGCCTAATTTTGTGTATTGATAACCTTTAGATAAGTAATGTTTTCTTGTTTTACAATTCCATTTTATTATCGCTATTTGCGGCTGAACTATCATAAAGTTTCTCTCCTTGTATAAAAAACATTGTCTTTGCAGTATAATATATATATAAGAGTAAGAAGAGAAAATATAATAATTTAAAAATATTATTAAAAATAAAAGGTTTATTATATATAATAATATATAGCGTTCTATAAAAAGGGGAATAAAATGAGTACAGATTATAGTTTTAATGAATTATTAGAGTGGAATGAAAAAATTGAAAAAATAGCTCAAGATTTAGGTTTAGATTATTATCCTCAGGAGTTTGAAATATGTTCAAGTGAAGATATGTTAGGGTATATGAGCTACACAGGCATGCCTTCGCATTACCCCCACTGGAGTTTTGGAAAAAGTTATGAGAAACAAGCTACAATGCATAAATATAATTTATCTGGATTGCCATATGAAATGGTAATTAATTCTAGTCCATGCTTAGCATATTTGATGAAAGATAATACATTGCTATTACAAATATTGACTATTGCTCATGTTTATGGACATAACAATTTTTTTAAAAATAATAGATTATTTAAAGAAGGAACTAAAGCTACCGAAACTATTGGTATGTTTAAAAATCATGCAGATAGAATTAGAAATTATATTAGCGATCCTAGCATTGGATATGATAAAGTTGAAAAAATATTAAATGCCGCTCATGCACTTAAATATAATGTTTCTCGTGTTCCAAATGAAAAAAAATTAAATCGAAAGCAACAAATAGAAAAAAATACATCTCAATATCATAAAATTAATTATGAATACTCCTTTTTAAAAGGAACTGAAGAAAAAATTGAATTACCTAATTTAAGTAAAATACCACTTGAACCAGAAGACGATTTATTATATTTTTTAATTAATTACGCTCCACTAAATGATTGGCAAAGAGATATATTAGAAATAGTTAGAGAAGAATCATTATATTTTATGCCCCAAATTGAAACAAAAATTATGAATGAGGGGTGGGCTTCTTATTATCATTATAAAATATTAAATCAATTAAATTTATCTCAAGGTTTACATTTTGAATTTATTAAAAGACATAATCAAGTTATTAGACCTCATCCAGGTTCGATAAATCCATATTATATTGGTTTTAAGATTTTTGAATGGTTAGATAAACAAGAAAATGGAAATAAAAAAATATTTGAAGTTAGAGATGTAGAAAGAGATTCTTCGTTTTTAAGAAAATATTTAAATTACGAACTTTGTGAAGAAATGAATTTATTTGAATATAAATTAAGTGGTAAAGATTACCTTATTTCTGAAGTTAGTGATGAAAGTGGTTGGAAAGAAATAAGAAATGCTTTAGCTTCGCAAGTTGGAGCTTCTTCAATTCCAGTTATTACAGTGACTGAATGGGATAGAAAAAATAATAAATTATTTTTAAACCATACATACGACGGTAGAGAAATCGAAATGACATATGCTCAAAATGTGTTAAAACATATTTTTGATATAATTGGAGGAGAAATAAATTTATCTGCAATAATAAATGAAGAAAATAGAAGAATTTATTGTGATGAAAATAGGAAATCACATTTCGAATAATTTTAATAAAAACTGTAAAATTATATTTACAGTTTTTATTCTTATATGTTATAATTAAAATAAAAACGGAGAAAAATATGAGTTTAGAAAAGATTAAAAAATTACGAAAATTAATAGAGTATCATAATGATAAATATTTTATAGAGCAAAATCCAGAAATTAGTGATATAGAATATGATCAATTATTCTACGAATTAAGAGAACTTGAAGAAAAATTTCCGCAATTTCAAAATTTGAATAGTCCTATAAATAAAATAGGAGGAATTGCAGAAAATACATTTACTAAAATACCACATAATTTTCCAATGCTATCTTTAGGAAAATGTAGAAATTGGGAAGAATTTGAAAAATGGTTTTTAAAAATAAATACAAAAGTAAATAAATTTGTTTTTGAAGTTAAATTAGATGGACTTGCCGTTTCATTAACTTATGAAAATGGTAAATTAATCAGAGGGTTAACTCGTGGTGACGGATTAATAGGGGAAGATATAACAGCAACAATCTTAACTATTCCCAATATTCCCAAATATATAAATAATAAAAATCATGTAGAAGTTAGAGGAGAAATAATTCTTCTTAAATCAGGATTAAAGGAAATTAATAAAATACGTATGCAAAATAATGAAAAATTTTATGACAATGTTAGGAATGCCGCTTCGGGTCTATTAAGAACTAAAAATCCAATTAAAGAAATGGGACAATATTTACAATTTGGAGCTTATATGTTTTCTCAAAAAGAAAATAAAAAAAATTCTCATTCTGAAGATATGGAATATTTAAAATTATTAGGCTTCATTATCATTGATGATTTGATTCAAGGATTTAAAATTGATATTAAATGCTCAAATAAAATTGAAAAAGATTTATCTTTAATAAAAGATAAATTTGATGCAATTTATAAAATTAGAGAAGATTTAGATTTTGCCATTGATGGAATAGTTATTAAAACAGATTTATATTTAGACCAACAAGAATTGGGTGAAAAAATAAATGTTCCAAATTGGGCAACTGCTTTTAAATTTGAAGCTGAAAGAGTAATGACGCAATTATTAGGAGTAGAGCATTTATTAGGAGCAAAAGGCAACATTACCCCAAGAGCAATTTTAAATCCAGTTAGAGTATGCAATTCCACCGTTAGTCGAACGACTTTACATAATTATGACGAGATAAAACGACTGGGAATAAAAATAGGAGATTATGTCTGGATTGAAAGACGTGGTGACGTGATACCTAAAATTGTTGGCTTTGTAAAAGAATTACGTACAGGAACAGAAATAGATATTATTAATCCTATAAATTGCCCAGAATGCAATTCAATTTTAAATTGGAAAAAAGGAATTCCAAGGTGTGATAATAAAGATTGCTGTGGAGGCCAAATGTTTAAGGTACAAAATTATATTAAATCATTAGAAATAGACGAATTTGGACCTTCTCTAATTGAAAAATTATTTGATACTGGATTAATAAGTAATTTTACAGATATATACAATTTGAAATTAGAAGATATTTCTAATTTAGAACGAATGGGAGAAAAGTCAGCAATAAAAGTTTTAAATAATATAGAAAAATCAAAGTCAGTGCCTTTATGGAAAATAATTGCTGGATTAACTATTAAAAATATCGGAATTGAAATGGGGAAAGAGCTTTCAAAAAAATATAAAACTTTAGATAATTTTGCAAAATGTACTCAAGATGAATTAAAAACAATTGATGGGTTTGGTGATATTATGCCTCAGAACATCATAGGATGGCTGAGTAATGATAAAAATATTAAACTAATAAACATATTAATAGAATTAGGGATAGGTCAAAATAACGCTGTAGAAGCCGTAGTGAATATAAACAAGTTAAAAGGATCAAAATTTAGCTTTACAGGAGAATTAAGTTTACCTCGTAAAAAAATAGAACAAATAATATCCCAAAATGGAGGAGAAATAACTTCAATTAAAAAAGGCATACAATTCTTAATTATTGGAAATGGAGCCAAAGAGCATAAAATATTAAAATCTCAACAATTAGGAGCTCAGATTATTACTGAAGAAGAATTTTTAAAGATGTTAGAATAAAATAAAGTTATATTTATTATCATAAAAAGTATGATTAATTTATAATTGTTAAAAATAATATAAAAAAATAATAAAATATATAAAAGTGAATTATGAATTGGAGGAACTTTAATGAAAAAATCTGATTTAGTTAAAAAAATTACAGCCGAAGTTGATATTACCGGTGAAAAAGTTAATAAAATTATTAATATTTTATTTGAAGCCTTAACTGAAGCTCTAGAAAATGATGATAGTTATAATCAAGATAACTTTGGAACTTTTAAAGTAGTTTCAAGAAAACCAAGAAAAGGTAGAAATCCTCAAACTGCTGAAATAATTAATATTCCAGAGAAAAAAACAGTAAAATTTATTGTATCAGGGACGTTAAAGAAAAAACTAAATAAAGATAAATAAAATTTTTATAAAAATGGAGAATATTTTTCTCCATTTTTTGTGTTTAAAATATTAAAAAATTTTTATATAATATAAAAAACTGTCTAATGGGGGCATTTAAGTGAATGAAAATGAAATTAATCAAAATCAATATGGTGTAGATCAAATAGAAGCTCTAGATAACCGGTCATCAGTGAGACGTAGACCAGGAATGTATATTGGTTCAACAAGCTCTCAAGGTATTGGAAAACTTTGCGAAGAAATTATTGATAATTCAATAGATGAATTTATTATGGGATTTGGCGATGAAATAGATATAAATATATATGAAGATGCAACTGTTAAAATTATAGACAGAGGTAGAGGTATACCAGTTGGGCCACATAAGAAATGGGTTAATGAAGATGGAACTTCCATGGATACTTTAACAGGTATTCTCACTACACTTCACGCTGGTGGAAAATTTTCCAATGGCGGATATGCCACAGCTTCAGGACTTCACGGTGTAGGATCGACATGTGTTAATTTTTTATCTGATTTTTTTGAAGTAATAGTAAAAAGAGAAGGCAAAATTTATCGTCAACAATTTAAAATAGGTATACCACAAACAAAAAATCCAGAAATCATTGGAAAATGTGATTTAAGTGATACAGGAACACAAATAACTTATCATCCAGATAAAGAAATTTTTAAAATAACCCTTGAGCCACATTGTAAAGATTTACAAAAAAGATTAAATGAGTTAGCATCACTTAATATGGGATTAAAAATAAATTATAAAAACGAAATAAGTGGTGTAGACAGAGAAATTTATTATCCTGACGGAATAAGCGGATATGTAAAGAGATTAATAGAAAATGAAAATTTGTTATATGATAAACCTATTTATATTAAGGGTAGTCATACATTGCCAAATGAAAAAATTATTATAGTTGAAATTGCTTTTATCCATATAGATAATGAACAACCCAGCGAAATTATAAAAACTTTTGCTAATAATATTAATACACACGAAGGCGGATATCATTTACAAGGTTTCAGAAATTCTTATAAAAAACAATTAAATAAATATGGGTTTGATAATAAATTAATTGAAGAAATAATTGAATTAAAGTATTTATTAGATGGAATATGTGTAGTTATATCAATTAAAATTCCAGATCCAGAATTTGATGGGCAAACTAAAAATAAATTAGGTAATTTAGAAGCGCAAACCGCAATTGAAGATGTAATGGATAAAGCTTTTGAACAAATGTTTAAAAATAAAGAAGATAAAATTGTATTTGAAACTCTTATAATGAGAGCAATGAAAGTTAAAGAAGCTGAAGAAGTGGCTCGTAAAGCCAGAGCTTTAAACCGTAAAGCTGGAAAAGCTAATAGAATGGCATTACCTGGAAAGTTAGCGGATTGTGCAAATAAAAATGGATATTCTGAAATTTTCGTCGTGGAAGGAGATTCGGCAGGTGGATCGGCAAAAAACGGGAGATTTAGAGAATTTCAAGCCATACTACCTCTCTTTGGTAAATTATTAAATACGGAAAAAGCAACTTTAGATCAAATGATTGATTCTGAAAAAATAAAAATTATTATAGCAGCTCTACAAGCTGGAGTTGGAAGTACTTTCGATATAAATAAAGTTAGATATGATAAAATTATAATAATGAGTGATGCTGACGTTGATGGTGCACATATCACAGCATTGATATTAACTTTCTTTTATAAATATATGAGACCATTAATTGAAGATGGTAGAATACATCTGGCATGTCCACCATTATATAAGATTACTAAAGGTAAACAAGATATATATATAAAAGATGATCAAGAATTACGTGAATATAAAAAGAAAAATGGTAGTAATTTTACATCTGTTAGGTTTAAGGGATTAGGTGAAATGCATTTTTCACAACTTAAAGAGACAGTAATGAATCCAGAAACTAGAATGCTTAAAAAAGTCACTATTGAAGACGCTGAAAAAGCAGTTCAAATTTTTAATATTTGGATGGGAAATCAGCCACAATTAAGAAGAGATTTTATTGAAGCAAATGCGAATCAAGTCATTTTAGATTAAAAAAAAGGAGCTAAGTAATGTCGCTATATATTATGGTAGATTTTAATAATGAAGTTAAGCAAAAATTATATGAAAAACAATTAATTTTAAAACAAAATTGTTCTGGAAAATTTGAAAACTTTAGCGCGTTTCATATTACTGTTAGTTTTTTATCAGAAGAAATTAAAATGCAAAATGAAGCATTGAAAGCAATGCAATCTTTAGATAAGTTAAAATATAAAAAATTTCAAATTTTTGCTAAAGATTTTAAAAATTTTGAAGGTGGAATATATTGGATTGGAGTACATAATTGTTTAGAATTATATAAAATTAATTATGATATTGAAAAATTTTTAAAACAAGAAAATTTTAATATATCACCATCAAAATTTACAGGATATACTCCACATATAACTATGGGATATAACGTAGAAGAATTAAATGAATTTAACAAAGCATTTGAAGAAACACCAATTATTATAGATAATATTTGTTTGTGGCATAGTTATAAAGTTAACAATGAATATATTCAAGAATGTTTATATAGAGTTAATCTTAAATAACAGAAAAAAAGAGAGTTAAAAATATCTCTCTTTTTATTTACAATTAACCATAGTATTATATTAGGAGAGTTATAATGGAAAATATTTTCATAGATACAAATCTTGATTTTGAATATATACCAGAAGTTATAAAATTAACTGGAGTAACATTTGAGGGAAGGCAAGATATTATATCTCAACTTCAATCAAAGCAACCTATACAGCTAAAGAGAGCTCCGTTTAATGAATATGATAAATATGCAATTAAAGTGTTTATTATATATAATAATCAAAATATTCAAATTGGCTGGATACCAAAATCAATAGCAAGAATTATATCTCCAGAAATTGATGTTGGGATAAAATGGCAAGGAATAATTGAAAAAATTATTGGTGGTAATGATAAAAATTATGGCATATTAGTAAGATTAAATATGGGAGAATAATAATTATGGCAAAGAAAAAAGTTCAAAACAGCTTAGAAATTGATAAAATGATTGCGAATGAAGCCGTAATTAATTCAGACATAGTTAACGAAATACAGCATTCAATGATGACTTATGCATTAAAAACAATAGAAGATAGAGCTTTGCCGGATGCTAAGGATGGATTAAAACCAGTTCAACGTAGAATTTTATATGCAGCTTGGGAAAATAAATATCTACCAAATACTAAAATGCCTAAAAACGCAAAAATAGTAGCCGCTACAATGGGTGATTATCATCCTCATGGAGATACCAGTATTTATTCTGCACTTGTTAATATGTCTCAATCTTGGAATTATCGTTATCCATTAATTGATTTTCAAGGTAATAATGGATCAATCGATGGTGACTCTCCAGCCGCAATGAGATACACAGAGGGTAGATTAGATAAAAACGCAATACAATTATTAAACGATTTAGAAAAAGAATCTGTTATTTTTAAAACAAATTATTCAGAAACTACACAAGAACCAATAATTTTACCAGGTTTATTTCCAAATTTTTTATTAAATGGATCATCAGGCATTGCGGTGGGATACACTACTGATATGCCTTCTCATCAATTAGGAGAAGTAGTAGATGGAATCATACATGTTATTAATAACCCCAATTGTACTATCTCTGAGATTAATAATTATATTCAAGCCCCGGATTTTGCTGGTGGAGCATGTTTGATTAAAAATAATAAAATTTCAGAATTATATGAAACCGGAAAAGCCTCATTAACTTTTAAAGCAAAATATAAAATAGAACTAAATGAAGAAACTGAAAATACACAGATTGCTTTCTATGAATTACCTCCAGATGTTGATAAACCAAAATTAGTTGAGAAAATTTATAATCTATGTCTTGAGGAGAAAAAAATACCAAGAGTAATAGATGTAAGAGATGAATCAGATGGATATGAGATTAGAATAGTGGTAGAATTACACAAAACCGCAGTGCCAAATGTTATTATTAATGAATTATACGATAAAACTCATTTGAAAAAAAATAAAACTTTTTTAATGAGGGCTCTAATAAATCAAGCACCAAAATTATTAAATCTAAAAGAAATTATTGAATATTATTTAGAGCATAGAAGAGATGTAGTTTATAAAAGAACTCAATATATATTAACTAAAGCAAAAAATAAATTACATATTCAAGAAGGCCTAAAAATTGCCGTTGATAATGTTGACAAAATAATTGAAATTATTAAAAATTCGAACACTGATGATGATGCAAAGCGTTCTCTCAAAAATGAATTTATTTTAACAAATGAACAAATAGAAGAAATAATGGAAATTAAATTACGCAGACTTACTAAAATGAATAAGCAAGACATTGAAAATTTAATTAAGAAACTAAAAACAGAAATTGAGGCTTGTGGATTAATTGTTTCTAATGTTGAAGAAATAAATAAAGTAATAATTAGTGAATTAAAGAACTTAAAGAAAGAATTTAATGATATGCGTAGAACACAACTTCTCGATGAAATAGAAAGTGAAAATATAATGTTGAGTGGAACAACTGAAAATGAAGAATTTAAAAGTGATGAACCTATCATGTTGGTTCTTACATCAAAAAATACTATAAAGCATTTAACTATCAATGCATTTGAAGATATGTTTAGAAGAAATTCATTAAAAGAAAAAAATGAATTATTTATTCAAGGGTTAAAATGTAAGCTGGACGATAATTTTGTTTTAATTTTAAAAGATGGAACCTATATTAAAGTTGATTTTTCAGATCTGTTAACTGGATTAGAAAAATTTGATATTAAATCAACAATTAAAGCAATAATTACATATAGTGATTTAAATAAATCGGTTCTAATATTAACTAAAAGAGGAATAGTAAAAAAAACCAATGTAATAGACTTAAAAAGAAATAAAAAAATATCCCCACTATTAATTTTACAACCGAATGATGAAATAATTGGAGTTAAAATTATTGATAATACTATAGAAAATATTATTACTATTGCAACTAGAGAAGGGCTAATTCATAGATTTTTTGAAAAATCATTTAAAGAAACAAATCCAGGAGGCTTAGGAATTGGAGGAATGACACTTAATATTAATGATGAAATAGTAGATTTTGAAATATCTGATAAAAATAAAGATGAAAATAATAAATTAGTTATTTTTACTCAACATAGTGATGATACATCTGGTATTAAGAGTTTAAAATTAAATGAATTTAAACCAAAGGGTAGAATGGCACAAGGTTTATTTGGAATCACATATGATAAAAAAAATCCTGGTATAATTAAAAAAATATTAATTATTAATGAAGACACTTTTGTTCTTGATAAAAAAAGTTCGATAAATAAAATATCATTTATTAAATTACCAGAATATAATAGGTATAACAAACCAGATTTATATAAGAGTGAAATAGATATCACCAGATTCTTTTTAGAATAAAAAAAGTTATTTAATTTAAAGTTTATTTTATTTTAAATAAAAACAACTAAGGGTGGTAAAGTGAAAAGATTAATTAAGGGTGAACTTTATGATAGCTACAAAGATGTACATGATCACTATTATGAATGTTTTAAAAATCCAACTTCAAATGAGTGGCAAGAAATAATTAAAAGTGATCAAAATAGAAGTACTAGATGCCTTATAATGAGAGATGGAACAGTTTATGCTTGGCCAGCTGAAGTTTCACATTCTGTAGCAATTCAAAAATTTAATTTACCTAATGATGGTGAACACATAAACGGAAATTCTTTAGAAATTGAACACTTGTGTGCTCAATATTATACTACACCAAAAACATTACAACAAGCTTTTAAAAATAGTAATTCTTTATATAATTATTTTTCTAATAATACCCGAGTGAAAATTGATACTTACTGTCATGACACTGAAGAATATAAAGAATATGAACAATTTAATATTATTGGAGATATTATCAATCTTAAAGAAAAATAAAAAAATGTGTTAAGCATTATACTTAACACATTTTTAAATGTTAAAAAAAAATTAAAAAATGTCTATATTATATATAAGGAGGTGAAAATATGAATTATATATGGAAAATTTCGCAAGGTAAAGTTAATAGTTTAACAGAAATTTTAAGGGCAATTGCAGAATCTAAAAATATGTCCATTAGTGATATTAAAAATTTTATAAATAATGATGTATTACCTCATGATCCATTTCTATTAACTAATATGAAAGAAGCAGTAGAAAGAATTAGAGAAGCAATAAAAAATAATGAAAAAATTCTTGTTTTAGGAGATTATGATGTTGATGGTCAAGCGGCAACATCAATTTTATATATTGGACTATCATCAATATATTCTAATGTTTTTTGGAAAGTCCCTCATAGAGTTAAAGATGGGTATGGAATAAGTAAAAACTTAATAGATGAAGCCTATAAAGATAATGTTAATTTAATTATAACGGTAGATAATGGTGTAGTAGCCCATGAACAAATAAAATATGCAAATAGTTTAGGAATTGATGTAATAGTTAGTGATCATCATCAATTAAATTCCTTAGGAGTTCCAACTTCAATCACTGTAAATCCTCATATAGATAATAATTATCCATTTAAAAATATTTGTGGAAGTACAGTTGCGTTTAAACTTGTTAGTGCTCTAATCCCCAATTTAAGTTCTGATGAAAGATTAAACAATGAATTAATAACTATGGTAGCATTAGCTACAGTAGCTGACGTTATGCCTTTAATTGACGAAAATAGATTCTATGTTAAAAAGGGGTTAGAATTATTAAATAATTGTGAAAATTTAGGATTAAATATTTTAATAGAAAAATTAAAATTAAAAAATATTACATCAACTGATATAGGATATAAAATAGCTCCATGTTTAAATGCTGCAGGTAGATTAGAATCAGCAGATTTAGCTGTCGAATTATTATTAACAGAAGATATAAAAGAAGCTAATAAAATAACTGATAAAATTATTGAACTTAATATTATGAGACAAGAATTACAGAAAAAAATAATGGAAAATATAGAAATTAATAATGATGATAATTTTATAATTTTAAAAATAGATAATGTTCAGCACGGATTAATAGGAATTTTAGCTGGTGATATAAAGGAAAAATATAATAAACCATGTTTTGTTGTATCACAAAAAGGTGAATTTTTAAGCGGTTCGGGCAGAAGTATTGATGGTTATGATATTTTTTCAGTTATTCAAAATAATAAAAATATAGTTTCTGGAGGCGGTCATATGGCCGCATGTGGAATCTCCTTAAAAGAAGAAAATTTTTTAGAGTTTAAAAAAAGATGTAATGAAGATTTTAATAATTGGATTAAAATTAATTGCAAAGACAATAAAATGGAGCCTACTAAATATGCAGTATGTGAATCCCCATTAAAATTAATTAACATTAAATTAATTAATAATTTAGATAAATTAAAGCCTTATGGGCATAGTAATTATGAACCAATTTTAGCTACGCTAAATGTTAATATTTCGGAGTATAAAATAGTTGGAAAAAATTTAGATACTGTTCAATTTACATTTGAACAAGATGGGATTAAAATTAAATCTGTAGGATTTAAAAATATTTTAAAAAAATTTACAGAATTAAATTTTCCTAATAAAGTTGATATAATGTATGCCATTAATCTAAATGAATGGAATGGAATAACATCAGCACAGTTAATTATTAAAGATTTAAAAATTAATTAACAAAAATTATAATTATTTTAACAACAACTTTTATTTATTCTATATAAATAGATGAAAGGGCGCGCTTAAATGGATGTCATTAACCGAATCATCAATAAAATTAACGATAAAAATGTTAGAAACATAGCTATAGCATCTCATTCAGGACCAGATGGAGATGCAATAGCGAGTGCTCAAGCTCTCAAATTAACTTTAGAGAAATTAGGTAAAAAAGTAGATATCATATATCATAATTCTGTTCCAAAGGGTTATGCTCCAATTGTTGGAGAAAATAAAGTAGGTAAAATTATAATTCCTTCAAATCAGAAATTTTATGATTTAGTTTTTTTATTAGATTGTTCAGAATACTCCAGAACAATATCTAACATTGATAAAATAGGGAAATGCTTAATAGTAATAGATCATCACTATGGAATGAAACCTATAGGAAATATATATTTATATGAAAAAGCTTGTTCAACTGGCGCGATTTTATATAAAATTATCCGTAGATTAGTACCAATAACAGAAGAAATAGCTACATGTTTATACTTAACTATTAGAAGCGATACTAGTAGTTTTAAAAATAATAATACAGATGTTAGATCACATGAAATTGCAGCAGATTTGTTGTCTAGAGGTGCAAATATTCAATTAATTAATGAAATATATGAATCTAAATCAATGACTCTTTTAAAACTATTAAGTAGAGTTTTAAAAAGTGTTAAATACGATGAACAATATAAATATATTTATGTGGCCATTACGGTAGAAGACGTTCAAGAATCAAATTCAAATTATGAAGAAGCATCAATGTTAATTGATTATATACGAAACATAGAAGATGTTGATATAAGTTTTGTATTTATTGAAGGTTATAATAATATTAGAATTAAAGCTAGAAGTAAAAGAACAAATGTTAATGAAATATTATTAAATTTTAATGGTGGAGGACACACAAACGCAGCAGGGGCACTAGTGTATAGTAGTGATCTATATAGAGTAATTGACGGAGTAATAAATTATACTGAAGAACATATTAAATTAAATAGAAGGAATGATTAATATGATATGGTACACAGTATCTAGAGGACAATTTAACGAAGATGAAATGTGCGAAGAAATTAAAAAATTCGTTAACGATGAAAAAAGTGAATATAAAATTTCAATAGGAACGGATTCGCAAAAACATGACAATATTCATAGATATATAACGGCCGTTGTTGTACATAAACTCGGCGCTGGGGCTCAATACTATTATAAAATAGATGAAATTAAAAATATAAATTCTTTAAAACAAAAGATTAATCAAGAAGCGTTATTAACATTACAAATTACGTTAGATATAGAAAATAAATTAGAAGATTTTTTATTAGAAAAAAACATTGCAATAGAATCTCATGTAGACATTGGATATAATGGAGAAACTAAAAAATTAATTTCAGAAGTTATAGGAATATTTAAAGGTTGTGGCATGGGAGATATGATGAAAATAAAACCCTTCTCGAGTGCAGCATCCACCGTTGCAAATAAACATACAAAATAAAAAATATCAAGTTAATATTTAAGGTCTGAAATATTATATAATAGACTCTGGTGATGTCCTGGTGATAAATATTATAACCCGCGGTAAATGGTATCTAACAACCAATGACTAGAGACAGGGATGAATATGAAGTAGTAAGGCCTTTTATATATAAGAAGGAGGAAAATGATGAAAAGGTTGATACGATTAAGCATTAATAGTATCAAAAATATCATTACAGCAGATTGGAAACCAATTGATATAGGAGATCCATCTCTTGTTCAGATAATGACAGATGTTATGGCTGCTAATGCTCAAATGCAAATTAATTATCAAAATAGTGGGTGGCGCTTAATTTCCCCGTATGGTTGGAGTGTCAGTAAGAGCGAAGGAAATATATTATTAATGTGTTATAAAGATACGGGAGAAATCAGATCATATCGTTTTGATCGTATATTAGAAGTATTAATAGATGATTCAATGATAATTGAAATAGAAGAACAGCCAAATGAAATGTTCGAAATAGAAGATTATCAAACAAAGCCAGAAGATTATGAAATACCAAC
>Ga0209777_10004988_pt1 | contig 15481 bp, 14 predicted proteins | sample FrelakmetHBP12HB_FD_187147 | JGI IMG/M metagenome (GOLD analysis project Ga0209777, IMG submission 187147) | Freshwater lake sediment microbial communities from the University of Notre Dame, USA, for methane emissions studies -HBP12 HB (SPAdes)... | ecosystem: Environmental > Aquatic >... | reverse complement strand
TGGTCTTTCAGCGTGGCATAAACCATTGTGTCGGGAATTGATTCGAACCAGGGGACAGGCGGGTATTCGACCCGCGGCGAACCCCACCAGATGTAAACAAAACCATGCTCTTCGCGGACCGGGTAGCTCTGCACGTGGAGAGCCTTTGGCGGCTCAGCATTTTTTCCGTTGGCAGGGACCAGCGTGCAGGCTCCGATAGTGTCGTATTCAAATCCGTGGAATGGACACTGGATACAATCGCCAATCAATTTGCCAGCACTAATAGCCACGCCCCGGTGAGGGCATTTGTCCACCATTACAGAGAGGTTGCCCTCAAGGTTGCGCCAGGCAACCATTCTCTCTCCCATGCGCGTCACGCCGATAATCCTGCTTTTCTTAATTTCGTTCGACTCAAGGATCGCGTACCATTGATTCGGGATCATTTGTTCTCCGATAGCCAGGGTGAGGTTTTATCCATGCAAAGATGGGACACATGGTCTGCCTCTATAAAGGTTCAAATCTTGCCGTGAAGTGCCGGAGCAATTCCGGAGCGTAGGTGAATTTGTAGCCGCGGATAGAGGCAGCGTGTTCTTTGATACGAACCAATGTGTCTGCTACATAATCCATGTGGCTCTGGGTGTATGTACGGCGCGGGATGGCGAGACGCAGGAGTTCCAATTTAGGATACACAATCTGGCCGGTATCCACGTCCGGGTAAGCGAACATGACCGAGCCGATCTCAACCCCTCGGATGGCACCTTCTCGATAAAGTTCGACACACAGTGCTTGACCAGGAAATCCGCTCTGCGGGATGTGCGGCAGGATAGCCGCGGCATCGAGATAGACCGCGTGCCCGCCTGCGGGTTGGATCGTTGGGATACCCGCTTCATTAATACGGGTAGCGAGATAAGCGGTTTGGCCAAGACGATACGAAAGATAACTTTCTTCGAGTCCCTCGTACAGGCCAACTGCCATTGCGTCTAGATCGCGGCCTGCCAACCCGCCATAGGTGGGGAAGCCCTCACGCAGGATCAGTTCGTTCTTGACGTTTTCAAACAATTTCTCATCGTTCATGCATAACAGACCACCAATGTTGACGATCGCGTCCTTCTTGGCGGACATGGTCATACCGTCTGCCAGAGCAAACATTTCGTGAGCGATCTCTTTAACGGACTTGTGCTCGTAGCCGGGTTCGCGCTGTTTGATAAAGAAGCAGTTTTCAGCGTAGCGGGCGGCGTCGATGAAGAACGGAATGTTGTTTGAGTGGTAAAGCTCTGCAATCGCTTTGAGGTTTTCCATGGAGACGGGTTGTCCGCCTCCGGCGTTGTTCGTAACAGTTACCATACCAAAGGGAATCTTCACCGCACCGGTCTTTTCGATGAAGGCCTTGAGTTTAGCGATATCCATATTGCCTTTGAACGGATGGGTGTTGGCGGGGTCAAAGGCTTCGTCAATGACCAGATTGACCGGGTGGCCACCGCGGGCACGGATGTTGGCATCAGTGGTGTCGAAGTGCATGTTACTTGGAACGTATTCCCCGGGCTTGACAAGGCAGGAGGACAGGATATTTTCAGCGGCACGTCCCTGATGGACCGGAACGAAATGCTTGAAACCGAAAATATCCTCCACCACCGCTTTCAGTCGAAAAAAGGAACGCGCCCCCGCGTATGACTCATCGCCGTGCATAAGCGCTGCCCACTGTTCATGACTCATTGCCCCTGTACCAGAGTCGGTGAGGAGATCAATGAAAATGTCTTCGGCTTTGACGGCGAACAGGTTGTAACCGGCTTCTTTGAGGGCGGATTCGCGCGCTTCGGTAGAGATGAGGTGGATTGGTTCGGTTACTTTGATACGGAAAGGTTCGGGAGGGTAGGCGGGCATAGGACTCCAAATGAAGAAACTAAAGCATCAGGTCGTGGATCAAGTCGCGGCAGGGGGAGAATGGAAATCCCCTCACCCCAACTTTTCCCCATTCCGCTGCACTCCGGGGGCTATTTTCCCGATGGGAGACAGGACCCGACATGACTTTGATGCACAGCATTCATTATCCTTACTATTCTACAATATATTCTCCCTTCAGGGCGTAATGAATGTATAACAAAAAGGGTCCATTAACATGGTCCAAAGGGCAGCGAAGGTAATTATGATGAAAATAATACGAAATCCATGAAACCGTTACAGTCGTGAAGGGTTTCCTTTATGGTAAAATTCGCAGGCAAAAATCTATAAAACATCTCATCCGTAGGCGGAGCCCCTATGCAGAATGAATGGCTTTATGTTGGTATCTTCCTTATAGTTGGTTTTATTGTCCCAATTGTGCCCCTGGTATTTTCCCGATTGGTGGCGCCCCGCAAACCAAACCCCATCAAGCAAAGCACTTATGAGTGCGGTATCGAAACCGTGGGAGATTCATGGGTGCAATTCAAGGCGCAGTATTATATTTTCGCACTGGTTTTCCTTGTATTCGACGTGGAGACAGTATTTCTGTTCCCCTGGGCGCTATCTTTGAAACAATTTCCCCTCTTCGTAGTTTTGGAGGGAGTGCTTTTTATTGCCATCCTGGTTGCCGGGCTTGTATATGCCTGGCGCAAAGGGATGCTAGAATGGGCGTAGCCAACAAGGGTAAGAAATTAAAGGCTGACAGGAATCTCCTATCAGCCTTTTCTTTGTACGCAAGGAGCGTTCAATGAACTTTTTGAATGACCCAATCAATTTTATTTCCGGATGGATGCGCGACCTTTTGACAGGCTGGGGTCTTTCAAATGGACTGACGACGGCGATCATTTACTTTATTGGCATTACCGTGCTGATCATCTTTGCGATGACGCTCGACATCATCCTGGTGTGGGTGGAACGAAAAGTAGTGGCACGCTTCCAGGACCGTTTGGGGCCGAATCGGATCGGACCATTTGGCCTGATCCAGCCATTTGCAGACATCATCAAGCTTGTCATCAAGGAGGACATCACTCCGGCAGGCGCTGACAAATTGCTTTATAACCTGGGCCCGGTGCTGGCGATTGCTTCAGTCATTATCCTGTGGGCCATCCTGCCACTCTCGTCGAAGATCTTCGGCGTTGACCTGAACGTAGCGGTGTTGTACCTGGTGGCAGCTGGAGCACTGGGGACGTTGTCTATTATCATGGGCGGTTGGGCATCCAATAACAAGTATGCCCTTCTGGGCGCTTTCCGCATGGTGGCCAATATGATCTCCTACGAAATCCCGATGGTGGTGGTTCTATTGATCCCGACCATCCTGGCTAATTCGATGAGCGTGCAGGATATCACCCAGGCACAAAGCGGGATGTGGTTCGCGATCCTCTCGCCGCTGGCACTGATCATCTTTCTCATCAGCGCAATCGCTGAATTGGGACGATCCCCCTTCGACCTGAACGAAGCTGAGTCTGAGATTGTAGCCGGGTTCCATATCGAATACAGCGGCATGAAATTCGGCCTATTTTATGCTGGTGAGCTTCTCCACGCTTTCACCTTCGGTGGTTTTATTGCCGTACTGTTCTTTGGCGGATACGGCGGTTTCTTCGGGCTAGAAAAGGTCGGCTTGTTCTCCTGGCTGAATAATCCATTTGTTCAGGCTGTGGTTTTCCTGGCCAAGGCCATGTTCGGTTACTGGGTGATCATGTGGATCAAATACTCGATGCCGCGCATCCGCATTGACCATATGCTGGCCTTCAACTGGAAATTCCTAACGCCCCTGGCGCTAGTGGTACTGGTCAATACAGCCATTTTGAGCAAGGTTTTGGCCGGGTTACCGAACTGGGGGTATGCACTGGGAATGTTCTTCTCAAATATCGTGATCGGCTTAATCACCATTGAAATCCTACGTGCATACGGACGCAAACAACGCAAAGCAGAAGGCAACCTCACCCTGCAGAGCGCGCATAACCAGGAGCAGGCGGTATGACTGCTGATCAAATTATCTTTCTTTTATGTGCGATGCTGATCCTAGGGTCTGCATTGATGGTAGTAATCACCCGTAAACTCATCCATGCAGCACTGTGGCTGGTGGCGACCCTCTTTGGTGTGGCAATCTTGTACGCCATCCTGCAAGCCGGGTTCCTCGCAGTGGTACAGGTGGTGGTATATATCGGTGCGATCGCCGTTCTATTCATTTTTGCCGTTATGCTGACCCGCAGGGAGATGCTGGATAAAGGTGTACAGACACGTTCAACCTGGTGGCTGCCTGCCATCCTAGGCGTGCTAATCCTGACAGGATTGGTATTCATTATTATTGGACAACCCGCCTTTGGCCGGAGCGCGGGGGAGATCCCTGCAAGTGTTGATACGCTCCGAAACCTGGGGGCTGCACTGGTATCCCCGGATGCCTATGTGCTGCCATTTGAAGTTGCATCCATCCTTTTGCTGGCAGCCCTGGTCGGGGCGGTCTACGTCGCATCGGGTAACAAAAAGTAGGAGACCGAGATGAGTATTCCGCTTTCCTGGTACCTAATTTTGGCCGCCGCACTTTTTTCGATCGGCCTGTTCGGTGTGCTTTCGAGAAAGAATGCAATCGCCATCCTACTGGGTGTGGAACTGATGCTGAACGCCGTCAATATCAACCTGGTGGCATTCTGGCGATACACGGACCCGGCGAAAATGACCGGACAAGTCTTTGCGATCATTGTTTTTGCAGTTGCTGCGGCGGAAGTAGCCGTGGGCCTGGCACTGATCATCTCGGTTTACCGCCGCCGCAATACTGTGATAGCCGATGAAATTGACCTGATGAAGTGGTAGGAGACGTTATGGAGAAGTTCATCATCTGGTTGTTACCCCTTCCGCCACTTCTCGCGTTCTTTGGGATCATCCTCTTCACTAACAAGCGTAAAGCATTAAGCCATAAGATTGCAGTCGGCGCGGCCGGGTTATCCTGGCTGGGGAGCATGATCATTTTTATCCGCGCTGTGGGCGTGAAAGAATTCGGCAAGCATATATTTGGATCGTCTATTAACTGGCTCCCGACCGGTACGTCCTGGCTCAGGATCGGTGTGCAGATCGACCCGCTCTCCGCAGCGGTAATCTTCTTCGTGGCATGGACCGTTCTGGCAATCTTCATCTACAGCATCGGTTACCACAACTTTGGTCAGCCCGAGGGCGACCACGATATAGCCGGTCTCCCGCCGCACGGCGCGATGGTAACCGATAGGCACGGTCACAAACATATTGTTCCATCAATTGAGCCGATGTATTCGCGATTCTTCGCCTTCATCAGCCTGTTTGCATTCGGCATGTATACATTGGTGGTTTCTGACAACCTGTTGACCTTGTTCGTCGGTTGGGAGATCATGGGGCTGTGTTCGTATTTGCTGATCGGCTTCTGGTTCGGTAAACCGTCTGCCCGTAATGCGGCCGTCAAGGCCTTCATGACCACCCGTATCGGCGACGTGTTCATGCTGCTGGGTATCGCTTTCGTTTATTCTTTTACCGGATCGCTCTCATTCAAAGATATATTCAAACCGGAAATGTTACAGGCGCTGGCTGCCACACCAGCCTTCTTTGGGCTTTCGGCGGCGGGTATCATCGGGCTATTGTTATTCATTGGGACGGTAGGCAAGTCGGCACAGTGGCCGCTGCACGTCTGGCTTCCAGACGCCATGGAAGGTCCGACCCCGGTCAGCGCGATGATCCATGCGGCGACGATGGTTTCAGCGGGTGTTTACATGGTCATCCGCATGTTCCCGCTAATATCCGCCGGCTGGACCGAAGGCATGCCGCTTAATACAACGATGAGTGTCATCGCCTTTATCGGAGCATTCACGGCACTCTTCGCGGCGACGATCGCCGTAGCGCAAAACGATATCAAGAGGGTGCTGGCTTACTCGACCATCTCACAACTGGGCTTTATGATCGCCGCGCTGGGGATCGGGGCCTACGTGGCGGCAGCTTTCCACCTGGTGACACATGCCTTCTTCAAGGCGCTGCTCTTCCTCGGATCCGGCTCGGTCATCCATGGCATGGAACACGGAGTCCTGCATACCGGCGGCCATTCCGTGGACCCGCAGGATATGTTCAATATGGGTGGACTGCGTAAGAAGATGCCAATCACGTTCTGGACATTCCTGATCGGCGGTTTCGCGCTCTCGGGTTTTCCGATCATCACCGCGGGTTTCTGGTCAAAGGATGAAATATTTGCTGAAGCTTTCGGTAATGGACATCTGCTTGTCTTTATCGTCCTGGCAGCGGCAGCATTCCTGACGGCTTTCTATAGCATGCGCCAGATCACCTTGACCTTCTTCGGTGAACCGCGCACTAAGGAAGCCGCACACGCACAAGAGAACCAATGGACGATGACAGTTCCGCTGATCATCTTATCGGTCTTTGCGGTCGGATACGGGTGGGTGGGAATCCCGGAGCAATTCCCTGGTCTGGGCGGCCTGATCCATAATTGGTTCCATGAGTTTGTGGGTGGGACGCTCACCAAATTTCCCCAGCCGGTTGCATTCAGTTGGGTCCCATTGGTCACATCCCTGTGTGTGGCCCTGGGAGGTCTCGGACTTGGGTGGTTGGTCTATCGCAAGGTTCAATCCCCGAAGCAGGATTTCATGCAAATTACAGTTTTAAAGAACAAGTGGTATTTTGATGAAATTTATAATTTCTTATTCATTAAGCCGGCTTCCTGGATCGCGGAAAAATTCACCTCCCAATATATGGACCAAACGGTTATCGACGGCCTCCTGCACAGTGTGGCACGTTTCTCGCTCTTTCTGGGTAGTTTCTTCCGCAACAAGATCGACAAGCCGATCATCAACGAACTAATCGGCGATGGGACAGGGAAAGTTGTGAAGGTCTCAGGTTCAGGTTTGCGCAAAATCCAGGCCGGACGGATCCAGTATTACATGGTTGTTTCCATCGCGGCGCTGGTTATTTTCGCTTTGTTGTACTACTTCATGATTGGAGGAATGTAGTAGCGACATTCGTCGCGTTCAACGGCCAAACCGTTACTACATGAGCAATCGGAGTAAACGATGCAATTTATCCTTGATCACATCCTGACCATCATTCTGTTCTTCCCCTTCCTAACAGCAATTGTGGTGGTATGTCTGCCGAGGGAAAACCTGAGAACAATTCGCTGGATTGCTTTTGGAGCCAGCCTAGTGCCTTTCGCCTTGACCGTGCTCCTATGGACGCAATTCAAATCGGGATTGCCAGGTTTTCAGTTCCAGGAACAATATACCTGGTACGCGGCGCTTCACTCCACTTTTCACGTCGGTGTAGATGGGCTTTCCTTGACCATGGTGCTTCTGACCACGCTACTGACACCCCTGGCTTTGCTTGCGTCCTTCAATATCACCGACCGCATCAAAGCATATTTCATGCTGTTCCTCTTTCTGGAAACCGGGATGCTGGGTGTCTTCCTGGCGCTCGACTTGCTGATCTTCTTTGTATTTTGGGAAGTAGGACTGGTGCCAATGTACTTCCTGATCAACCAATGGGGTTCCGAAAAGGGAGAACGCGAAATCTGGAAAGGCATCAAAGTCCAGAGCCGCAACTATGCATCACTCAAGTTCATCATCTACACCATGGGTGGTTCGCTGGGGCTTCTGCTCGCGATCCAGATGCTGGGTGTGTTGTTCAACACCTACGATCTGCAAACCCTGTACACCAATTGGGCAGCTTTAGACCCCAACGGGGCGATGCTGCACTTCTTTAATATAATACTTACCGTATCGACCGTAAAAACTATTGCTTTTTGGGCTTTTGTAATTGCCTTTGCCATCAAGGTTCCGGTGTGGCCATTCCATACCTGGCTACCGGATGCCCACACGGAAGCTCCAACAGCTGGTTCAATGATCCTGGCGGGTGTGCTGTTGAAATTGGGAGCGTACGGTTTCCTGCGACTGGTCCTGCCGTTGTACCCGGCGGAATCATCGAAATATGCAGGCTGGCTGGCATTCCTGGCTGTGATGGGGATCGTTTTTGGAGCTTTGGCAGCTTTCGGCCAGAAAGACTTCAAACGACTGGTGGCCTATTCGTCGGTGAACCATATGGGGTTTGTGGTGCTCGGGATCGCGGCGGCAGCAAAAGCGGCGGGAACACTCAATGCGACGATCGCGTTGAATGGAGCGGTGCTCCAGATGTTCAACCACGGTCTCTCAGCAGCAGGCATGTTCTTCCTGGTGGGTGTGATCTACGAGCGCACTCACACACGCAACCTGGACGACTTCGGTGGATTGTTCCCGCTGGTGCCAATCTACGGCGGCATCCTGATCTTCACCAGCATGGCTTCGCTGGGTCTACCTGGACTGAATGGATTTATCTCGGAATTCCTCATCGTGCGTGGTTCGTGGCCAGTTCTGACGCTCTATACTGCAATTGCGATGATCGGCCTGCTTTTCACTGGCGCCTATGTCCTCAAGGGGATTAAATCAGTCCTGCACGGACCGGTAAACGAACATTGGGCTCAGTGCGAGCACAAACTGACTGAAATAAATACACGTGAGATTTTCGTGATGGCTCCGTTGATGGTATTGATCCTGGTTATTGGGATTTACCCGACCTGGATCCTGAACGTCATCAATAAAGCCATGATGATGTTATTCCACTAAGAGGTAGCCATGCAATTTCCGTTCCTGAGTGTGATCGTTTTCATCCCAATGGCTGCGGCACTCGTGCTACTCCTGATGCAGCCGGAGCACAAAAAGGCCATCCGCGTAACAGCATTAAGTGCAGCCCTGCTGGCACTGGCGCTGTCGATCTGGGTGTATTTTGCCTACGATAAAGCCGCGGCTGGTTACCAATTCATTGAGAAATACAACTGGTTACCGATGCTTGGTATCAGCCTGCACTTTGGGATCGACGGACTAAGCGCACCTTTGGTGTTGTTGACTGGCGTTGTCATGGTTACCGGCGTAATGATCTCCTGGGGTATCGACGACCGCCCGCGAGAATTCTTTGCCTTCCTGTTCATCCTGGCGAGCGGTGTTTTTGGTGTTTTTGCCTCGCTTGACCTGTTCATGTTATTTTTCTTTTACGAGATAGCGGTCTTTCCGATGTTCCTCCTCATCGTCATCTGGGGATGGATCAAGACGCGCGAATATGCGGCGATGAAACTGACCCTGTACCTGTTCATTGGATCAGTGATCTCCCTCGTGGGCGCTCTGGTCATGTTCTGGACGAGTGGTGCGCATACCTTCGATATGCTTGTGCTGGAGACGATAAAGTTCAGCCCGGTTTTCCAGAAAATCTGGTTTCCACCGGTCTTCCTGGGATTTGCCATCCTGGGCGGTATTTTTCCATTCCATAACTGGTCGCCGGATGGCCACGTAGCCGCGCCGACTGCAGTTTCCATGTTCCATGCGGGTGTGTTGATGAAACTGGGCGCGTTTGCCGCCCTGCGAGTGGGCATCATGCTCCTGCCTGAGGGAGCGAAGTTCTGGTCGCCGTTGATCATGGGGCTGGCCTTGGTAAATATCGTCTATGGAGCCTTCATCGCCAGCGTTCAGACCGATTTTAAATATGTTATTGGCTTTTCCTCCGTATCCCACATGGGACTTGTGATGATGGGCTTTGCAACGCTGAAGCCCGAAGGCCTAATTGGAGCAGGTGTGCAGATGTTCTCGCACGGCGTGATGACGGCTCTCTTCTTTGCTGCTGTGGGCATGGTCTATGACCGGGCGCATACGCGTGAGATCCCCAAACTGGGTGGCATGATCAAACCTCTACCGTTAGTGGGGATTGGGGTCATTATCGGAAGCCTGGTTTCGATGGGTATGCCCGGCTTCTCCGGTTTCGTGGCTGAGTTCCCCATCTTTATGGGGATTTGGAAAACACAGTGGGTGGTGGCGGTGATTGCGGCCATTTCGATCGTTGTAACCGCGTCCTACGTCCTGCTCGTTGTGCGCAAGGTGTTCTTCGGCAAAATGCCGGAAGAGTTTGAAGGGCACATTGCGCCAATCCGCACTCTGGATAAGATCGCATTGGTGCTTCTTATGGTGCTCATGATCGGCATTGGCCTGTTTCCCGCACTGATGGTTCCATGGGTCCAATCGGGGGTTCAGCATGTGCTCACCCTGCTGGGAGGTGTATAAGTGACTACCATCCTTCCCATCCTCCCTGAAGCCATGCTCCTGGCGTTGGCTGTGTTAATGCTCATTCTCGATCCGTTTCTTAAAAAAGAGACCAATCAGCGTGCATTCCTGGGGTATTTTACAACGGCAGGACTGCTTTTAATAATGACCATGAGCCTGCTTTTCGCCCGACCAGCGGATCCGAGCCTCGTCTGTGGTGGGATGCTGCGTTTTGATCGCCTCGGCTTCCTTTTCAAGATGTTCTTTGTCTTTTCGGCGGCAGTGACAGCCTTGTTCTTCATGGACACAGACAAGCTGAACCAACGCGCTGAAGCTTACCTGCTCCTGCTGGCAGCCACCATTGGCATGTGCCTGATGGCTTCGTCCGCAGACCTGGTGATGCTGTACCTGGCCATCGAGACGACATCCATCCCGTTGTATTTATTGGCCGGTTTCCTGACCGGGGATGACAAATCCACCGAATCCGGCTTCAAATACCTGCTTTTTGGCGCATTGACTTCGGCGGTGCTGTTGTATGGATTCAGCCTTATCTACGGCTTTGCAGGTACAACCAGCCTGTATGATCTGAAGATCCACTTCAGCAATTTCGACCTGCTGGCAGTTGGCGTCACTTTCCTGGTGCTGGCTGGATTGGCATTCAAGGTGTCGCTGTTCCCCTTCCATTTCTGGGCTCCGGATGTGTACGAAGGCGCACCAACTCCGGTGGCGGGTTTTCTCTCGACGGCTTCGAAGGCAGCGGGTTTTGCCGTCATCCTGCGTTTACTCACAGCAGCCTTCCCAGCCATTTCGGCGAACTGGAGCTTAATCCTGGCCGTTCTGGCTGCGTTGACAATGACGGTCGGCAACCTGATCGCCCTGACGCAGAAGAACGTAAAACGTCTACTGGCATATTCATCCATTGCGCATGCAGGGTATGCGATGATCGGTGTGGTGGCATTCTCTCAATTGGGTGTCACCAGCACGGTCTTTTATCTGATCGCTTATATGCTGACGAATCTGCTCGCATTTGGGATCGTTGGGGTGGTTGGACGAGTGACCGGCTCTGAGGATGTGTCCGCTTATAACGGTTTGGGCCGGCGTAATTCGACCCTGGCGCTGGCAGCACTGGTGGCATTCCTGTCACTGGCTGGAATGCCGCCGTTTGGTGGTTTCGTGGCCAAGTTCTTTGTCTTCGCGGCGGCTGTTCAAACAGGGTGGATCTGGCTGGCTGTTGTGGGTGTACTGAATTCCATCTTCGGGTTGTACTACTACCTGAACATTTTAAAATATATATATCTGTACCGAATGGAGAAAGAAGACGAGGACCAGCACCCGGTGCCAGTATCCCGACCAGTTGCGATCGCGCTGGTCGTGTTAGTGATCGGAGTTCTCTTAATCGGCACAGTGTTCGGTCCGTGGTTTGGTCTTGCCAACCATGCCGCCCTCAACCTGTTCTAGACGGTATGAAAAGCCTCATGATATAATTCCGCCGCCATGGGACAGACTCACGGTAAAGGACAAGACGAATTCAAGACAGCGGTTACGATGACCGTGGTCTGGGTGGCTGGGCTAACCCTGGTTATTATCTTTGGAGCACTATTAGCGGGATTGTGGTTGGATAAAATCCTCAACAGCAAGCCTCTCTTAACTATCGTTTTTGTACTTGTTAGCATTCCGGTGACTCTTTTCCTGACATTCCGTGTCGTGAAAACCGCGACCGCACGGATTCAACCTGTAATCAAAAGAGGAGTCACCAAGGAGGAACCACAGCGTGGAGAAGACGACTGAGAAAACCCCCAAGCAAAAATGGTGGCGCTGGGGCACCAACCGCTGGATCATATTGGCGCTCATCATTCTTGGCCTTATCGGCGCGAAATACTATCCTCCAATCCGTCCTTTCGTGCAACTCCCAGCGGAACATTGGAGCGAACATCCATTATTCAGCACGCCATTGCTGGGTATTGGTGATTTTTATTTGACCAATACATTAGTTGCCTTGTTTATAGCGATGGCACTGATTTTTTGGTTGGCTGCCGCCTTCAAAAGCGCTGTCAAGAAAGCCGTCAAAAGCGGTGACCTGGCTCTGAAAGGTATCCCAGGCGCGCTAGAAGCCCTGCTCGAATATCTCTATAACATGACCGCCTCCACAGCAGGTAAATGGGCTTGGACCATTTTTCCATGGTTTGCCAGCATTACTCTTCTCGTTTTGGTCGCCAACTGGATGGAACTTATCCCTGGTGTGGACAGCATCGGCGCGATCAAAGCCTCTGAAAGCGGCGCAGGTTATGCCCTTCAGCACATTGGTTCTTTTTTATCGACGATCGTCAAGCCTGAAGTGACTTCGGGCGGATACGAAGTGATACCTTTTATCCGCGTTGTTTCAACTGACCTCAACTTCACTGTCGCGTTGGCTCTTATTGCTGTTATTGCTGTACAGGTAATGGGTGTACGCGCTCAGGGCGTAAAATACTTTACAAAATTTTGGAATACTAAAACTCTTTTCAAAAGACCCATCTTTGGAGTGATCGACTGGGGTGTAGGAATTCTTGAACTGATTTCCGAAATTTCGAAAGTGCTCTCGTTTGCCTTCCGTCTTTTTGGCAATATATTCGCTGGATCCGTTCTGCTGTTTGTCATGGGCACATCTGTACCTGTCATTAGTTCGCTCACTATATTCCCCAGCATTTTTTATATGCTTGAATTTCTCGTTGGCGCGATCCAGGCAGTTGTATTCGGCCTGCTCACGATGACCTTCATGGCGCAGGCCACACAAGGACATGGCGAACATGAAGAAGCGCATGCATAAGTTCGGGCGAGAAACGGCCCGCGTAACCATACACTAGAGGCGGAAATCCCGCCCGAATCCATACACGGAGGTAACTCTCATGACTGGTGATATCATTATTGCAGCAAAATTGATCGGTGCAGGTTTAGCCATGATCGGCGCCATCGGCGCAGGCGCAGGCATCGGCATTGTAACCAGCGGCGCTGTCCAGGCGATGGGGCGCAACCCAGACGCGACCGGGACCATCCAAACCAATATGATCCTCGGCATCGCCTTTGCGGAAGCTGTAGCCATTTACTGCCTGGTCGTTGCTTTGCTCATCCTCTTCGTCGTCGGTTAGTTCAGCAGATTGCTGACATAAAGTAAAGGAGTATCCCTTGGCACAACTGGGTCTCAACGTAGGCTATTTGCTGGTACAGATTGTTTGTTTTTTTATCATCTTCTTCACCATCCGCGCTTGGATTGTGAAGCCTCTACGCACGATGTTAGAGAAACGGCGGGCGAAACTTGAACAAGGGCTCGAAGATGCCCGTATAGCAGCGGATGCGCGGGCTAATGCCGAGCAAGATGCTACCAAAATTATTACTGAGGCGCAAACAAAAGCTGCACATATTCTAAATGAAGCCACGGAAAGAGCCGATGCTGCCATGGCAGATGTGAAAGTCGGAACCGACAAAGATATCGCAAAAGAGCGTGAGACGATGATGGCTGAAGTTGAAGAAGAGCGCAACCGGCTACTGGCCGATCTACGCGGACAGGTGGCCAGCCTTTCCATTACTGCAGCGCAGAGACTCATCGGTGATGTAATGGACACGAAGCGCCAACATGCCCTGCTGGATGAGTTCTTTTCCGGGGTCAAGTCTGGCAAGCTTGTCGTGCTGGAAGGTGCCGACCTAAGCGGTGACGAAGCTGAAGTGACATCCGCGCTTCCACTGAGCACGGATGAGAAAGAAACTGTCAAGAAGAATGTGTTGGACAAGATGGGCGCAAAGACCAATATTGAATTCCGTGTCGACCCACAAATCCTGGGGGGGCTTGTCATTCGCGTGGGAGACAAAGTCCTGGACGGTTCAATCTCAGGTCAACTCGAAGGTCTGCGCAAGTCACTGAAGTAAATTTACCCTGACTGATGGAGGGTTTTGGCGTAAAATAATACGTCAGAACCCTCTTTTTCATTAATTTCAAAATCCTGACACCCGGATGATAAATGAACACCAAACCAACCATTCCTGTGACTCTCACTATTTTGCTTAATCAATTTCCGCTAAAAGTCTTAGCAGGAAAGGCGGATGGTACCAGAATCACTGGAATAGCAATAGACAACCGCCTCGTACAGACAGGAAATTTGTTTGTTGCCATGAAAGGCGGTTCTGCAGACGGGCATGATTTCATTCAAGATGCCATCCAACGGGGCGCGGCAGCGGTCGTGGGCGATCAAGCAATCAGCGGCCTGCCTGTACCTTATATTCAAGTGGAGAATTCACGCCAAGCCCTTTCCTGGTTGGCAGCGGCTTTCCACGGCTACCCCGGTCGCAAGTTAACCGTTATCGGTGTCACGGGTACAGATGGCAAGACAACCACCTGCAACCTGCTCTACCAGATCCTGCTAGCTGCTGGTCTCAAGGCAGGGTTGATCTCCACCGTAAATGCTGTGATCGGTGACGAAATCCTTGACACCGGTTTTCACGTCACTACACCGGACGCTCCTGAAGTACAGAGTTACCTTGCTCGCATGGTAGCCGCAGGTCTCACCCACGTTGTGCTCGAAACTACCTCGCACGGTTGGGCGCAATACCGGGTGGCCGCATGTGAATTTGACATTGGAGTTATTACCAATATCACACATGAACACCTTGACCAGCACGGCTCATTTGAAAACTACCTTGCAGCCAAAGCGCGCTTGTTCCAATCCCTTGAGAAGACGTCACCCAAGCCGCAGGGCAATCCCCGGCTGTCTGTGTTGAACCGTGACGATTCTTCTTACGAAACCCTTTCCCGTATTGCCCCCGAACCTCAAGTTTGTTATGGGCTAAATACATCTGCAGACATCCGGGCAGAATCAATAAGATATTCCCCCCAAAGCATCCGTTTCGAGGCGGTCAGCAAGGCGAATGCTTCTGCCAAGTGCGGCACCTTTCGCGTCCAGGTAAACAGTCCACTGGTGGGGGAGTTTAACGTCTCGAACTGCCTGGCGGCAATGACAGCTGCCGTATGCGGTTTGGGGCTAGATCCAGATATCGCTGCAAACGGCGTTGGTGCCATGCCGGGAGTCCCAGGCCGGATGGAAAGGATCGAACTTGGACAGCCGTTCACAGCCATCGTAGATTTCGCCCACACGCCAAATGCATTGCGGGTAGCCATTGAAACGGTGAGAAAGATGACCAATACAAAGGTGATCGTTATTTTTGGCTCGGCGGGACTGCGCGACCGTGAAAAACGCCGCATGATGGCTGAGGTTGCAGCGGAACTGGCGGATGTCAGCATCCTGACCGCTGAAGACCCACGCAGTGAGTCGTTGGATTTAATTCTTGAAGAGATGGCTACCGGTGCGCGCTCGAAAGGCGGAGAAGATGAGAAAACCTTCTGGCGCATCCCAGACCGCGGTGAGGCGATCCGGTTTGGGCTGAGGTTGGCGGGGCAGGGGGATATTGTCATGGCGTGCGGGAAGGGTCACGAACAATCGATGTGTTTCGAGACA
>Ga0209777_10004987_pt1 | contig 15484 bp, 15 predicted proteins | sample FrelakmetHBP12HB_FD_187147 | JGI IMG/M metagenome (GOLD analysis project Ga0209777, IMG submission 187147) | Freshwater lake sediment microbial communities from the University of Notre Dame, USA, for methane emissions studies -HBP12 HB (SPAdes)... | ecosystem: Environmental > Aquatic >... | reverse complement strand
AACCGTTTGGTCCGCTGGGGCTGCAATCCATGGGCGTCCCAGATGCGGTGGACCATCGAGTGGCTGACGCCTTGGGCCTTGGCCATAGTTCGGCGGCTCCAATGGGTGGCTCCCGCGGGTTTCGTCCGAAGGGTGGCATCAACGATAGCCTGGACGCGCTCGGCGGAGATAGAGACACGATGGCCACGGCCTGGTCTGATATGGGTGGGAGCGTCGAGGCCACTTTCTTGAAAGCGTCGGCGCCACTCAATCACCGTAGGGCGGCTGGTGTTCAGTTCTGCAGCATGCGGTTGTTAGACAGCCCGGAGGTGCCCATGAGCACAATCTTGGCCCGTCGCACGATGCTTTGCGGGGTTTTCTGGGCGCGAACCCAGGCTTCGAGAATCCGCTGCTGGTCCGGGGGCAACGCGATAGGGTCGGCTTTTTTCCACATGCAGACAGCATAAACCAAACCCCCATCATTGTCAAGTTATTAGCGATACACTAGACTAGCAAAAGAAATGGCACGCTGTATACAGGTATGACTTCGAATCTTGCTAAAAGGGTTTATGAGCACAAAAATGATTCAGTTGGTGGATTTACTAAGAAATACAACATTCATAACTTGGTGTATTATGAGACGACGGATGACATGGGGAGTGCTTTAACAAGAGAAAAGCAGCTCAAAAAATGGAGAAGGAGTTGGAAAATAGCTTTGATTGAGAAGCAAAACCCTGAATGGAGAGACCTCCATTATGAGTTACTGTAGGCTCCTGCTTCCGTAGCGTCGTGACTCCTGTCACGACGAACTATCCGTCGCCACAGGAGTGGCAACGCTACATTTCTCACAGACATGGGAAATAAGTTAGAATAGTATCTAATGGAAACAGGATACATCGCTCTTTACCACTCCGGCGAGTTGAAACGCCGCGCTGAGGCGCTCGAGGCACGGTTAGCCTCTTGTGATATCTGCCCCCGAGAATGCCACGTCAACCGTTTGAAAAACGAGCGCGGTTTTTGCCACTCGGCCTATCTGCCTATAGTGTCTGCGGTCTGCGCACACCACGGCGAGGAACCCGCTATATCTGGAACCAAAGGGTCGGGTACGGTATTCTTCGGCAATTGTAACATGAGGTGCGTCTATTGCCAGAACTACCAGATAAGCCAGGACTGGAAGAGGCAGAAGTCCAAGGAGATGGATTTCCCTGAACTTGTTGAAGAGATGCTTTACCTTCAGGACGAGCTGGGATGCCACAACATCAACTTTGTCTCGCCCTCCCACTTTGTACCCCAGTTGGTGCGTGCCGTTCTGGAGGCAGTGCCTCTGGGGCTGCGAGTGCCATTGGTCTACAACTCCAGCGGTTACGACTCTGTCGCCTCTTTAAAGGAGCTTGACGGCATAATAAGCGTGTATCTTCCTGATCTAAGGTATGCCTCCGATGAATGGGCCAGGAAATTCTCACGGGCTTGGAATTATGTAACACATGCCCGCGCTGCCATCAAGGAGATGTACCGGCAGGTGGGGCAACTGCTGGTGGATGAATCCGGCGTGGCACAGAGGGGACTGATTGTGCGCCACCTCATCTTGCCCAACGGGATAGCGGGCAGCGAAGAATCGCTCACCTGGCTGGCACGTGAGGTCTCCCCCGCGGTCACTGTGAGCATAATGGCTCAATACTACCCATCACACAAGGCTCAGCGCAGACACTTGCTTTCGAGGACAATTTCAGAGGCAGAGTATGAGGAAGTACTCAGGTTGCTGGATGAGGTGGGCTTAGAGAACGGCTGGGTGCAGGAGATGGGAGCGGCGGAGAACTACCTGCCTGACTTTGACAGAGAAGGTCATCCCTTCTCAGTGGCCTCTGCGATGCAAAGGTGAAGGGGGTTCTTTATCCCTTCGTCCTCCTCTTTCTTTTGAGCCAGGCAAACTGGATCTTCTTGCCGTTGCGCTTCTTGTCCTTCTTGTTGACATTCTCTATGAATGTTTTCAGGTCGGGAAGAGCCTTATCAGCCATTGCAGTGAATTCCCTTCAGCTTTTATAAAAGCGACAATCTAGAGTATTATACCATGCTGGTGGTGGGAAGTCCACTCGCTTGACCTGGCTGGAAGACGGAAAAGGTGGCGCAAGCGATTTTGGACCCTAAAACCTCACAGTTTTTAAGAAAATTTTGATGTTGACTGGTGCCGAAGGGTCGTAGGTCCTGGTTGCGGGTCTTCTGGGAGCATTTCCGGCTGGTGGATGCAGAATTTTATTATCAAAAATAGGTATTTTTGCTTAGTGGAAATGAGCAATTAGTCCGAGGACAGCTTTGAAGATAAAGTGATATTGTAGTATCAGAGGTAAGAGGAAGGGCAGGGCCCCCGAGAAAAGCTTTTACCAGCCAGCAAAAAAGTAAAGCCCGCTCATTTCTTCGAACCCAGCTCGGCCCTTACCTCGGATAATCTATAAGCGGGGCTTGGCATTCCCAAGCCTTATCACCTCGGTTCAGGCGTAGATTCTATAGAATCTACGCCTGAACTTATTTATCTCTGTAGGGAGCTTCCTGTAAACCCTTTTGTGGTATTATATACTAGCTCAGGGGCACTGTACGCTGCTTCTTACCCCTCTTATCTTATTTGAGCTTCATTGAAGCAGTGTTCTTATGTCACCTAACTTATTATGATGTGGCTGTTCTTGAGAAATTGTTTTAGGGGAAGAGAGTTTAATGAATCTTAAGCAGCAATTAGACTATCTGTTTAATCCCCGGTCGGTGGCGGTGATTGGGGCATCGAATATCTTCGGTAAATGGGGCTTCAACATACTTGGCCGCCTGCTGAGTCGCAAGTGCGATAGGCAAATCTATGCCATAAACAATAAGGATCCCGAAGTGCTTGGGTTGAAGGCTTACAAAAGCCTGGTTGATGTTCCTGGGCCCGTAGACCTTGCTGTGATAACAGTGCCGTTTCAAGCTCTTCACCAGGAGATGCATGACTGTGTCCAGAAGGGGGTCAAGATTGCCATTGTGATATCGAGCGGGCTCGCCGAAACCGGTGATGAGGGGGCAAATATAGAGCGGGAATTGGTGGAAATCGCCCGGCAGGGTGGGATACGCATCGTCGGGCCAAACTGCCTGGGTAACTTCGACGCCTTTTCCAATTTTTATACTGTGCCTTTCTTGCCCAAGGTTAAAAGGGGGAGCGTAGCTCTTATCTCTCAGAGCGGGAACTCAAGCCAGTCGGTTCTCAACCACGGGTTAGAGATGGGACTGGGGTTCAGCAAGTTTATAAGCAGCGGGAACGAGGCTGACCTGCGATTCGAGGACTATCTGGAGTATCTGGCTCAGGATGATAGAACGGATATTATCTTGGGCTATGTCGAGGGGCTCAGGGAGGGAAGGCGCTTTCTGGGGCTGGCGAAGCAAATTACCAGGAAGAAGCCTATCATCATTATGAAAGCGGGGCGCTCCGATGTTGGGGCGAAGGCAGCGCGTTCTCACTCTGCTGCCCTGGCAGGCTCAGATGAGGTGCTCAATGCAGCATTTAAACAATGCGGGGTGATCAGGGTGGAGGAGCTTACAGAATTGATCGATGTTGCTGTGGCGTTGCTTGGTCAGCCCCTGCCCCGGGGTAGAAGGGTAGGAGTAATGGCAATGGGGGGTGGCATGGCGGTGATGGCTGCAGATGCCCTGAGGAAGGAGGGCCTGCAGTTGCCTTCACTGTCACCGGCTACTATGGAGACAATTAATTCCATCTTATCGCGAAGGTGGTCTCATGGGAACCCTGTTGATCCAGCCGGCGATTTTGTCAGCTATCACCTTCTCTGGCCGATGCTAGAGGATGAAAATCTGGACGCCATTATCATCATCGGCGGCGTTGGCATGACGGCTAGCTTCGCTGGGTGGGCTGGCATACCGCTTTCGATGCAGTACGATGCTAATCTGTTGCGCAGACACGTAGAAGAATCAGAGTTGGGAAATTTGGAGAAGACCATCAAACTCATGAAGAAGCACAAAAAGCCTATTTTCTTCACCACGATGGTCTGGGGTGCCAAGAGGCAGGGGAAAGTCCTCGGGAAGCTGAAACAAAGCCATCTTGAGCCTTACCCCGCCCCTGAGAAAGCGGCCAAAGTGCTGGCTCACCTGGTTTGGTACAGCGAATACCTTGGTGTTGCTGGGAGGAAATAGCAGGGGAGGGCCAGGATGGCAAAACAATACAAAGTTGTGGCAAGGGTGGTGACTCAGAAGGGGACCTGTGCCGCCGGACACAGGGTAGGGGATGAGTTTGCCGTTGGTGATTGTACTCCGGCTGGCATGTGTGCATGGGCCTTCTATACAATTTTCCCGTTCGCCGCGGTGCTACAGTTCGGTGGCTCTTTTCCCTGGGAGGATAACCCGGGCAAGGCTGTTGTTGCCTGTCCTGACTCGACAAACCCTGTTGTCTTTGAACTGCGCAGAACGCGTGGGTGAGGGGTAAGTTGTTCGCAACTGGGGAGTGCAGAGGGGTCCTTCTTCGGAAGGACTGGGGGTTTGGGGGTGTCCCCCCAAAATGATTCCTTTGTCATTGCGAGGAACGTAGTGACGAAGCAATCTCACTATGGTTAGACCGGGGGATATAGGGGGTATCGGTCTGTCGCGCCCTCCTGGTTATTCTTAACCTCTATATTATCACCTATGTTAAAGATACAAGGGCGTTGAAAAGAGTTTCTAAGCTCTCAAAACCCATATAAACATAAAGTGGGAGCTTAACATAGCCAATAAGAGGGAGGAGTGAGAGATGAGTTTCCTGAGGCACAGAGGGCGGGTCTTAATAGAGTCTGTCGGTCTGATGTACGGGGCATTTATGATTCTGCTGGCGATAGTTGAATGGGCTGGTCAATATTCCTGGAGACTTGCCCCGAGTTCTCTTCTGCTGATGGCAGGCGTTGCTTTGATGATCGTGATCTATCTCGTCCTGGATGAAATAAGGTTGAATACCCGACGTTGAGATTTCATACAGATACCTTGATGCTGTTTGCGATAGTCCTCTTAGCCCATCAGCTTCCATCACCTGAGTTGCGGTACTATATTATCCACCTGTAGTTACGAAAGAGTTATTGTGTACTCCATGAAGGCCATGCTAATGTTGAATTGTACCAATCTAATAATACGAATGCTTCACCCTGTATTAGACATTGGGTTCGTGTCTGTGGCTAAAGGGGTGGCAAGCTGGTGTGTTGGTGGGCAGGATGAGAAAGTTAGCGATTCCGTTAATCACATTTCTAGCGCTGGCACTTCTTGTCGGTACCATTGGCTATGTTGTGGTTGCGGATGCGCCTGCACCCGTGGCTGTGCCTGTGCTAACATCTATGCCAACAACGACACCGGTGCCAACACCGGAGCCCACGCTAGTACCAGAGCCTTCGTCTGAGCCAACGCCAACAACGATACCAATAGCTACGCCCACGCCAACACCACCACCCATACCAGCATCGACCCCAGAGATAGGGCAGGAGCCAGCCAGCGATAATGTTTTCGTCTATTACGGGGAACAGCCTCCGTATGCCCGCACAGAAGCGGGTTATGATAGGGTTCAGCTTATCGATAGTGGTAGTGCCACCGATCCTACTTGGCAGCAGCTAGAGTCTTTCTTGATCGCAGACAAGACTGATGAGAAGGATTATGTCCTTGGTACGTTTATGTGTGGCGCCTTTGCTGAGGAACTTCACAATAATGCAGAGGCTGCTGGGATCAGGGCTGCCTGGGTTACTGCGGACTTTAAAGGCGAGAGCGAAGGGCATGCGCTAAATGCTTTTTACACCACCGATATGGGATTGTTTTACATCGATTGCGGTGGCAAAACAGAGCCACAGACTGGAAATACCCAAAGTGTCGGGCTGGATTCGACAGCATCCGAGGGGCTCAGAGTCTATGGTAAGGCCAATAGCTGGGATAAAGTCGCTTATGTATCGGTAGGGAAGGAATTAAGGCTTGTTAGTTTAGATGTTGTCTCTTGCCCACAGTATGTCTGCTATGAGGATTATGAGCAGAGGGAGATCAGTTTTGAAGCTGCACTGGGTGACTATAATCAGAAGGCAGAGGATTATAATTCGGAAGTCGCCGCATTCAATGAGTGGGTGGCGGGCAAGGTCTTTGTCGAAGGTACAAGTGAAGCTGAGACAGCGCATCAGTGGAGTGACGAACTTGGTCAAGAGAAAGATAGATTGACCGCGCTGGCAGTGACATTAGATAAAGAGGGAAAGAGTCTGGGCGCTTTCTGGCAGCCTCTGGGAGTTGTCTCCAAGGTTGAGATATATTGGTGAGGGCCGGGGAATTGTAATAAACCAGGGCCATGAGATGTTCTTGTAACAGGCGGTTGCTGAGAAAAAGGCCGCTTTTTAAAGGCCTCTTTCATTTTACCCCGTACCAATTCGTAGACCTCCCTCTTTTTCCCCGGAAATGACCCGAATCTGCTAAAATAATACCTGTAATCTTCGACAGGTTATTCTCAAGTACAGAAACGGGATATATGAAACTAGAAGCCTTAACAGACTGTATATATCTGATCAAAGGCGAAAATATCAGCAGTTTCCCTCCCTCGTATTCCATCCTTATCCGCGATGAAGAGGTTGTATTAATTGACACGGGTTGCGGCATAGAGAATCTTAAGAAAATCAAAAAAGAATGCGGCATAGACTATGTCATTAATTCTCACGCTCATCCCGACCACGCCGCCGGCAACTGGGTATTTGAAGGTAGCCCTATTCATGTGCCGGAGGAAGGATTCGATGCCAGCGGGAATATAGCTGCCCTTGCTGAGATATTCTCGAGTAAAGAGCTCGCCCAACTTACACAGGGGTATATGAGGGACCTCTGGAGGTTCAGGAATTGCCACCCGACCCAAAGTTACAACGAACGAACAGTGTTCCGATTCGGGAAAACCACCCTTAACCCGATTTACACGCCCGGCCACTCGAAAGACCATTATTGTTTCTCCGAGCCGAACGAGGGGATTCTCTTTTCGTTCGACTATGATTTGACTTTGTTCCCCTGGTACGGTCTCAGAGAATCCAACATTCCGGAATTCAAGAAATCCGTAAAGAAACTCAAAGCCTTATCCCCCAGAATAGTAGTATCATCTCACAGAGGCATAGTCACCGGGGATATCGCTGCCGAGTTCGACAGGTTTTGCCGGAGAATAGATGCCAGGGGCGAGAAAATCCTCTCTTTGCTGGACAGCGCGAAGACTATCGAGCAGCTCGTAGAGCTTGCCCCTATTTATGGCAGTTTTCCTTACATGGAGCCATTGCTCCGTTTCTGGGAGGCTCAGATGATTAGTAAGCACCTGGAACAGTTGGAAATCGACGGCAGGGTGAAAAGGTATGGAAATTCTTACGTAAGGAGTTAATGCTAGTCCATGAGAGGAGGTCATTAGTATGAAGATCGTTGTTTTGAACGGAAGCCCTAAGGGTAATATAAGCGTTACGTTGCAGTATGTCCTTTTCATCCGGAAGAAATTCCCCCAGCATGAACTGAAGATATTCAACATTGCCCAGGAGATCAGGAAAATTGAGGGCGAAGAGAAGGCATTTCAAGAGATTACCGAGGCGGCAAGGTCAGCGGACGGGGTTCTTTGGGCATTCCCCCTCTATTTTCTGCTTGTACATTCCCATTACAAGAGATTCATTGAACTCATCTCGGAGAGGAAAGCCGAATCAGCTTTCAGGGACAAATATGCAGCGTCTTTATCCACCTCGATTCATTTCTTCGACCATACTGTGCATAATTACATAAATGCTATTTGCGATGACCTCGATATGAGGTTTGTGGGGGCATTTTCTGCCGATATGTATGACTTGCTGCAAACAAAGGAACAAGATAAGCTGATCAGGTTCGCTGAGCACAAAAACTTGTTTTTTATATACTGTGGGTTTATGATGCGGGCAGCGTACAGTGGAGATATTGAAAGGGATTGGATGCCATTGAGCTTGCAAAAAGCCCTGCGCGATACAAGGGTGATAAGCCGAATTATAGGCTGCTTCTTCAACGAGGAGTGGGAAAGCTAGTAATTACTGGCTAGTCGGACAAAGGAGGAGATCATGTAGAAGGTGCGATTGTTGAATGTCAGTGGTCAGCACCTCCTATGTGAATTAGCTTCTGGGGAAAGGAGCTTCAAGATGAGTTGGAGAGAGGAATACAGGTCGAAGCTGTGCAGTCATAAAAAGGCTGCGAAGGTCGTTAAATCGGGCGACCGATTGCTAAATCCCCTGGGCCTAGGTGAGCCCACTACAGCTATGATGGACGCAATCGCGGATCGGAAGGATGAGCTAAAGAACGTTCAGTACATATGTGCACTTGTATTTCATCCGTACAAAATTTTTGCACGTGAGTACATGAAAACCTTTGATATGATGTGCGGCTTCTATAACCAGCTTACCATGTGGCAGCATGAAGAGGGCATTACGACCTTCTTCCCGATTCAAAGCTCCACTGTGGGCGTTGTGTCGAAGAAGCTACAGGCAATCGACCCCCGCAGGATGGTCATCATCACCCAGGTCAGCCCCCCGGACGAGCACGGCTATTTGTCGCTGGGGCTCGATCTGTTCTTCACGCCGGATGTCATCGACCAGGGCGCCGTGGTTATCGGCGAGGTCAACCCGAATATGCCGCATACCTATGGCAATTCGCACTACCACGTCAGCCGGTTCGAGAAGCTCGTCGAGATAGACGAGCCTCTGTTTTCGCCTCCGCTTCCCGAGCCATCGGAGGTTCATAAGAAGATTGCAGCGAACGTGGTAAGCCTGCTCAGGGACAGGGACTGTATTCAGGTAGGGATAGGCGCAGTTCCGGGCCAGATATCCAAGCTTCTTGCAAACAGTGATCTTAAGGACCTGGGCATTCACACAGAGATGGCTCCCCAGGGCACCCACCTGCTTGTCGAGAAGGGCATTGTCACGTGTAAATATAAAACGACCCACCGCAACAAGATGATCATGGCCTTTACCATTGGCGACAAGGAGCTTTACGATTACTTGGGTAACAATCCCATGGTCGAGTTTTATTGTGCTTCATATTCCAACTCTATTCCTTTGCTGTGCCAGGAGAAAAACCTGGTGGCCATAAACGGCTCTGCCGAGGTTGACCTTGTGGGAACCATTGCCTCGGAGTCTTTTGGGGATTCGATGCGGTCTGGCACAGGTGGCCAGCTTGATTTTGTGATAGGGGCTTACTGGTCTGAAGGTGGAAGAGCGATAAACATCCTGCCCAGCACCTACGATGGTGGTAAGAAGTCGCGCATCGTGCCCTATCTGACGCAGGGAGCCAGGGTGACCGTACCGAGGCACTATGCGCAGTACGTAGTGACGGAGTGGGGGATTGCCAATCTTGCACCACTTAATGAAAGAGAGCGAGCGTTAGCTCTCATTGAGGTCGCACACCCCAAGTTCAGAGAGGACCTTCTGAAGGCGGCTAAAAAGCGGCTTAGGTTTTAACTGTGTAAATCGTCAGCAAAAAATGGGACGATTTGAGACAAAGGTAAATGGGACACCGTGGAGACCTGCTCTCATCTCACTAGATTTCTGATTAACTTGGCGGAAGGGCTGGGGAAGCCGCGACAACTTAACTCGTCAAGAATCAAAGACATCCTGCTCCGGGATTCCCTCAATTCGAAGCTGTGGAGCGGGAGACAGGATTCGAACCCACGGTTGCCTTACGACAACACCGCTTTTCGAGAGCGGTACCATTAACCACTCGGACACCTCTCCCAAACTCGGAATTATACTGATTAATCAGGTGGATGTCTAGTTTTGCCGGGGTTTTGCTAATAAACTCAACGGTTGCGGCTATGCTGTCAAGCCAACCCTTACGGGGCGAACTTCGTACGGGCTTGACAGCGCCTTGCCGTGTGGGCAGAAGCACGCTGTCCTTCGGGAGACATTAGGTAAGCGGGGAACGATGTTGTTTCCACACGACAACTAGTGTATTATACAATCTTAAACATCCGTTGGATTATCAAGAATAGTTTCACTAAAGCACCGACTTCATATGTACTAATGGAATCAAGTGCAAAAGCATAAAAGCACCCTCAAGTGTCCCAAGTGCGGAACTGTCAACAGCCTGCCTCAAGTGCAACCGAATATGGTCTATCGTTGCGGCAAGTGTCGATCTGCTCTGGTTCATCAGCCGCCACCAAAGGCTCAAGCCACTTCGGTACACAGGAAACCGCCTCCCCTAGCAGGTACCATGCTACTTCTCATCATTCTTTTTCTTTTTGTTGGGTCTTTGGGGTTAAGAGCGTGGCTGGTTAGCAAACCAGACCTGGGCTTTAACCCTACCCGCCAATACCACGCTGCCATTATTGCGAGAGACATCTACTTTGACACTATACAATCTGTCCCTGAATGGAGAAGAGAGATCGCAGACATTAACAGCCAGATCGAAGGAAGTCTGGAGCTCCCTATAATGGAAAATATGGCGGCCTTTTCGTATCGTCTTGCGGGTGGAGAATATCTATGGATCCCACGTTTACTATCAGCAGTATTTTGGACGTTAGGAGGTATTTTTCTTTATCTTATTGCCAGTAAAATAATGTCGAAGATTGCAGCCGTGTTTTCTACCGCTTTTTATCTTTTTCTACCTTTTGGACTCACAGCAAGCACAAGCTTTCAGCCAGACCCAATGATGGTCATGCTGCTACTCATTAGCATTTTCCTAGTACTCAGGTATTGTGATCAACCCTCGATATTTCGCCTGCTCATTGCAACGGTTGTATCAGCGTTGGCTTTCTTTGTCAAGCCAGTCTGCATATTCCCTGTATTTGCAGTATTTCTCGCGATGTCTTTTTCCAGACTAGGATTCAGGAAAACTATAACTGGCTGGGCAACTCTGTCATTCATCCTGTTAAGCCTCTCACCATCCTTAGCATATTACATCCATGACATTATATCTGGGGCAGGTGTAGGTGGCGAGTTCAACGAGGAAGTCGACACGTTCTTTATCTTGTCTCGTTCATCGTTTTGGTCCGGATGGTTGTTTATTATTGGTAACATAATGGGTCTTACTGGTCTGAGTCTGGCTATTTTGGCTTTGGTGCAGATATACCAGAGAGGTTTGTCGAAAGCCATAGTATTAGGATTTTCGATTTGCTATGTTATATTCCTTATCATGTTCATTCTATCAGTTTATGGCTTATACGAAACGACGATTGGGTATATCATCTTAGTATCGGGTCTTATCGGCGTATCCCTGTTTGGAAAGGGGTTGCCTAGAGCTTTACTGATTGGATTATGTGCTGGCTACTTTATATTCGCTCTGGCATTTCATTATCACATTCATACCCATGACTACTATAGTCTGTGGTTAATCCCAATAATTGCTCTTGTCTTTGGCAATATATTTGGCCTAGCCATTAATTGCCTCAGAAGCATAGCCACACCATCCTTATTACGCAATTCTACTCGACTGCTACTTGTTTTAGCTGCGATTCTTTTCATACTGGAGTTAGGTTTCACACTGGGATTAGGCCCAAGACTGAACACCAACACAGTTGCCGCTGAGACTCAGATAGAATCAGCGCGTGAGATCGGAGATCTGGTTAATCACAGTAAGAAGACGGTCTTTCTTGCTGCGGGCTATGGAAATCCCCTTAAATTCTACGGGGAGATTAGTGGCTTGAACTGGCCGCATGAATATGATTTCTATGCAGAGGATCTTAGGGCAATGGCAAAGCTAACCGCGAAGGAACGGTTCACTTCTGTCTATCTTCCCTCTTCCCCCGAGTTCTTCATTATTGACGATATGCTTGCGTTTGAGAATCAGCCGGGTTTGAATGATTTTCTTACAAGCACGTACCCCAAGTTTGCCGAAACTGACAACTATATCGTCTTCGACTTGCGGCAAAACGGAAACTAAACGAATTCACTATCCCAGCTATGGCACACCACTTTTTGCTAACATTTTTGCTAACGAACTTTTCACCACCATAATAAACAAGGTGGTACTTACCAGTACCACATCAAGCTAATTATTGTATAATAATGGCATCAATAATTACTTATTATTACTCTCATGTACTAACCTTTTGTATCTTTTAATCAGGGTATCACATGTTCGAGTCATGTCTCATGCTAGAGTAACTCTAGGAAGTTCTGACATCCGCAATACCTGTCAGTCACTGATCCAGGCTGGATTTGACCCTGGAATAACGCGCGGCGGTGGCAAGTGCTTTAATGGCGAGTTCAATATCGAAGTAAGCCGGTAACCCGCGTCCTTGCACCTGGCGCGACAGTTCCTCCATTGCCGTAAGCTCCGTGCCATAGATCCAGATGCTCACTGGCTTGGTAACATTCTTCATCACTCGATCCAGTATGTCCATATATACAGGTGTTTCTGCATCCGAGCTGGAATAAAGGGTAGCTGTCACGCAATCTACATTAGAATCATCTAGCACTGCAGCGATTGTCTCTTCCAAAACGGGCAATGGATTTTCAGTAACAGGTATGATTGGACCCAGATCGACAGGATTGCGGGCAAGTTGGGGGGACAACCTGGATAGCCTGCTGACGGTTACCGGCGAAAAGTCAGCGATGGCCAGGCCGCATTCTTCCGCAGTGTCAACCGACGCCACTCCCACGCCGCCGGTAAACGTGATGATAGCGATTCTATTGCCTCGAGGAAGCGGCTGATTAACGAACACCCTGGGTATTTCCCAGAATTCCCGCCAGGTATTCAGACGAATAGCGCCAGCCTGCCTGAACGCCGCATCGTAGACTCTTTCGCTGCCAGTAAGGGATCCTGTGTGGGAGGCAGCAGCTTTAGCACCACGCTCTGTTCGTCCCGGTTTCAGGAGCAGCACGGGCTTGCGCGCAGCGACTCTTCGTACAGTTTCAATGAATTTGTGTCCATCTCTTACATCCTCAATATGCATGGCAATCACACTGGTCTGAGGATCTTGATACAGGTAGTTCAGGAGATCGACTTCATTCACATCGCACTTGTTGCCCAGGTCACACATCTTGCTGATAGGATAAGCCTGGTCTTTCAGAGGCTGTCCCTGGGCGCCAACGATACCGCTCTGGCTGCAGTAAGCTATGTTCCCTTTATAAACTTTGTCATAGCTGATGGAGTAGGGATTGGTGACTAAACCGTTTTCAGTGTTAAGGGTGCCGATGGTGTTAGGCCCAATAATGCGGAGTCCGGTGCGATGACCTATTTCCACAATCTGTCGCTGGAGTCGGGCTCCATCTTCTCCAGTCTCGGCAAAACCATCAGACACGATAATAGCAGCCTTCACACCTTTCCGGGCACATTGGTCTATGATCCCGGGTACCGTCTGTTTGGGCGTGATAACGATTGCCAGATCGATTTGGTCTTCCACAGCAGCGATCTCAGGATAAGCCCTCAATCCCAGAGCTTCTTTGTACGATGGATTGATAGGGTAGATTCTGCCACCGTAATTGAATCGGCGCATATTCTTCACAGCCGTATAGCCGAGCCCGCCCCATTCGTTCAATGAACCTATCACGGCTATTGCTCCAGGCTCAAAAAACGCTCTCAGATCGCTCTTTTCATGCACATTCATAACTGACCTCGTGGTTTAATCTATTGCCTACTATGCTCATTGCATTAAAGTTGATTCTAAATATTAGGCCGCAACAAAGTCAATGCATCTTTGGAGATCCGTCGTGGTGGCTGTAGAAATAATACTATAATGCAGTCTCGTGATTTCTTATTATTATTTTGCTTTGCCCAACGGTAGGACATCCCTCTCAAAGAGTGTATTGATAAGCACAGCTGCTGCAGTATACCAGGCTATTAATGCACAAAGGATACCTTCGTAGCCTGCTATTTTGTGAACTGTAGCGTTCCATTCGCCTGCTACAAGCAGGAAGAAAAGAATTGTAAGCGTTATAAAAATGGACGTTACAGCCTTATTCACCTTCAACGAAGCTATCGTGGCATAGGCGGTGAAGATGCCCCAGGCGATGAATAGTACTGCCATGCCCTCACGGGGCACAGGAGATATAACTCCTGTGCTTTCGAGAATCATCATCAGTGCTATACCAATCCAGAAGGCACCAAATGATGAAAAGCAGGTAGCACCAAAAGTATCTCCGCGCTTAAATTCCCACATGCCAGCACAAAACTGAGCTAAACCTCCGTAGCAAATACCGATGGGGAGAACCATACCCAAATTATCTGCTGAAATCAGCCCTGAATTGACAACGTTGAGTATAAATGTCGTGAGTGCAAAGCCGCCTAGCCCCAGCGCTGCCGGATTAGCTAGTTTTAAATCTCCCACGATCTATCCTCCAACTTTCTAAGTTAATCAATCCTTAGTATCGAAATGCAATATCTTATTCTGTCTGTCTATATATACCTCCTTCATTCTTTCAAATAGATAGAATTGCTAATTCAGCATGTTCCTTGAGATATTCTATTGTGATAGGTCGCTTAACGCAAGGAGAATATTTCCAATGCAGTAGAAGTTAAGATGGAGGGAGAACTATAGCGACCCTTTGGGAACCCACACGATGATTTTAGGGTAGCTGAAGATTTGATAAGCCGGAATAGGTGGGGTAATGTATGAGGATGTCCTGATAGACTCGAGGAAACCGACTACTTAACTGGTTGTTAACTGGTTGATTAAAGTTCCATTGTCTTGCTCCATATAGAACATAGAATGCGACGATTTCCGAAGAGACATTTGACGATGCAAGAAGCCTTATAGAGCAAAGTTGCGAGGCAGCGGGCAATTGTGTAAGACAAATAATGGATACTAGTCTTGCAATCGCAGCCGAGCGGCTCAGAATAAAGAGGCCTTATGCCAAAGGTGATCACAATGACCATCGTACATGCATTGAATTTCTGGAAAGTATAATCTCCGAATCAAAAGAACGGCTTCGCAAGGAAGAGGGAGGGCTTAGAATAAGTATCTCGACCCAATTAAAGATTGGAAGAAAGCACACGATCTAATTATATCTTTTGGGAACCGAGCTTCGCATACCGGCAGTTTGGTTCCCACTGAGGTTGAAACACTAATACAAGCTTGTGAAACTGCATTATGTAGATTTGAATGCAGCGAATGTGGTAAACACATTTGGAGAGCAGATCAGTCCAGTCAGGAAATACTACAATGCTCTTGTGGTAAGATGCAATGGAGGTACGGCTGATTCGGCAAGCGTACTGGTTTCTCGAATCTTGCGGCTAAGAATAACAAAATAATGAATCCTTAACGCTTTTGGAGTTCTACTTCAGTAGTAGGCTGTGTGAAGCGAAACCCACCGTTTTCGCCTCCATTTGTCCTAGAATATCACCTTCTCTTCTACAAGCTTGTTGTATTCATCGTCGGAGACGCTCAGCAGCCCTTTGAAGACATACTCGTTATCTTGACCTAATAGCGGCCCGCTGCTGCGAACCTCCCCAGGTGTCTCGCTCAACTTCCAGGGGATGCCATAGAGTACCTCAGGACCGCTCTTGGGGTGGGTAACATCTACAAATATCCCCCGTTCCTGGAAATGGGGGTCGTGATACTGGTCTTTGGAAATCATAA
>Ga0209777_10004986_pt1 | contig 15485 bp, 18 predicted proteins | sample FrelakmetHBP12HB_FD_187147 | JGI IMG/M metagenome (GOLD analysis project Ga0209777, IMG submission 187147) | Freshwater lake sediment microbial communities from the University of Notre Dame, USA, for methane emissions studies -HBP12 HB (SPAdes)... | ecosystem: Environmental > Aquatic >... | reverse complement strand
GAAAATGGGGTAGTCCAGCGCCCGCCGCACCGACTTGGCCAGCCGATCCGTATCCTCACTGGCCTGTTCGGCCACCTCGACCGACAGCGCCAGAAGGCGTTCCCGTTCCGATTCCAGCTCGCCAAGTTGCCGTGAGATGGCCTTCTTGGCCGTGGCGTCGATATCCGGGTCGGCCAGAAGCCGCATCATGGGGCCGATTTTTTTGTCGATCTCGGCCATCTGCCCCCGGACCCGCTGGACCTCGCCCCGGTTGGCGTCGGCCACCTTGCGGGCTTCGCGCAACACGTCCTCTACCAGCGTGTCGGCGTTGTCGAACAGCCGCTGGTAGGCGTTTGTGACCGCCTGGATGAGCACGTCTTCTCTCACGGCACCGTAGTTTCCGCAGGCCTCTGCTCCGTTCCGCTGGCGGCACCCGCAGCCGTAGTAATGGTACTCGCCCTTACGGTTCTTGCTGAACCGATGGTAGCAGACGCTACCGCAGACCTCGCAGAAGATCAATCCCGTGAAGGCGCGGTGCGCCGGCGTCCGAAGTCGTCCGCTTGACCCCCGGGCATGTTCCGCCAGCCGCTGGGCGGCTTCCGCGAACATCTCGTCGGTGACGATCCGCAGAGCCTCATCCTGCTGGACGAAATGTTCCGACGGGTCGCGCCAGACAGGCACGCGCCGCCCGGTATTCTTGTTGAGCTTGAACCGGCGGCGGTTGTAGACCAGCTTGCCGATGGAGATGTCGTTGGTCAGGATGCGTCGGACGCTGGTGAACGTCCAGATCGGGCACTTTCTCGTGGGGATGCCCTTGCCGCGCAGGCTGCGGGCGAGCCCCTTCATTCCGACGGACTCCGACGTGTAGGTCTGGAATAGCCACCGGACCACTTCCGCTTCCTGCGGGTTGACCTTCAGAAGGTGGCGGCCGCTCTCCAGCTTCTCCACCATGTACCCGTAGGGAGCCGGGCCGCCGGTCCACGACTTCTGCTCGAACCGCTTGACCAGACCGGCGTGGGTGCGTTCGGCCAAGGCCCGCGAGTAGTGCTCGCTGATCACCAGGTGCATCCCGCGGGCCAGCGCGTCCTTGCCTTCGGTTACGCTGCCGACCTCCACGCCGCAGTCCTCGAGCTGGGCGATGATGGCGCTGGTCTCGGCGAGGTTCCGCCCCAGCCGGTCGTACTTGTACACGACCACGCGGTCGATCTTGCCGGCCTCGGCATCCGCCAGCAGCCGCAGCAGCGCCTCGCGGCCGACCATCGACCGGCCGGTGCGGGCGCGGTCGATGTACTCCAGACAGTGTTCGAGGCCCCGGCTGCATGCCTCGATCTGCACATCGATGGACGTTCCGCCGTCCTGGGCGTGCGAGGAATATCTCGCGTAAATGGCCGTCAGTTTCGGCATTCTTCTTTCTCCCGCTGCATGATCGCCACCGCCCGGCGGGCCAGCGCCCGCACCAACCATTGGCGGGCTTCGACCATCCGGTCCGTCCTGGGCATCAGCGGCCTGCGGCATACCGCCTCGGGCGTCGCCAGCGGGGTCACACCTTGACGTCTTCGGCGGGGAAGCCAAGGCAATTCCTGCCTCTTTTCAATGTTAGGATCGCGGACCCGCCGAGCCGGGCATGCGGGGGCGTTCATCACCGCAACATCCATGTTTTCAGCAACTTCGGGCATTTCGTCCTCGCGGGATGGCGATTGTGGCGATCCGTCTGGCCTTCGCCGGCCAGGCAGGCGAGCCCGCTTCCATCCACCCTCTTACTTCCGCAAGCGACGTGGATGTGTCCCGCCGTGTGCCGGGCCGGGGTCCGCAACGAAAAGACGAAAAACATGTCGCCGACACTTGACAGCGACATGAGCGTTTAGTATAAAGTTCACAGTCTTGGCTTCCCCCTGACGAGACGAGGTCGATAGATGGCTGGTAACCGAAAGTTTGGAGACCGGATACGCTCACTCCGTGAGGCGAAGAAGAAGGAAGACCCCGCCTTCTCGCTACGGAAGTTCGCTCAGGCGGTGGGCATCAGCCCGACCTTCCTGAGCAAGGTCGAGAAGGGGGAATTCGCCCCGCCTGCGCCTGAGCGGATCAAGAAGATGGCCGAACTTCTCGGCGTCGACGCTGATGAACTGCTGGCCTTGGCGAACAAGATGGACCCGGACCTGTCGGATATCATCAAGGACCAGCCCAAGGCGATGGCTGATTTCCTGCGGACGGCCCGCGACACGGGGCTGACTGTGGAAGATCTGCGTGCAATTACCGAGAAGATGCGCAGGCAAAATGACTGACGCCTGCCGGAGAGCTTTCCGTGATTGACGTGAAGTTCATTCCAGAAACGCACATCGAGCGAGCCGCCATCGAACTGATGGCCGCCTACGGCCAGAAGTATGGCGACGTCGCCGGGCCGCCGATCCCCGCCGAGGAGATTCTGGAATGCCACTTGGAGCTGTCGCTGGGCTTCGATGACCTTGCCAAGCGGTTCGGCGAGCCCGGCATCCTCGGGGCCACCTGGATCGAAGACAAGAACGTGCTGATCGACCAGTCGCTTGACCCCGCCGAAAACCCCCGCATCGAAGGCCGCTACCGCTTCACGGTTGCGCATGAGGTGGGACATTGGGTGCTGCACCGCCACCAACTGGTCGCGGCCCGCAGCGCGCCGCTCCTGAACAAAACGCCCGAGCCGTCCATCATCTGCCGTGCGACGGCCAAGAAGCGGCCAATCGAATCGCAGGCCGACCGCTTCGCCGGTTACCTCCTGATGCCCGAGGAGATGGTCCGTCGGCACTGGACGGACACGAATGGTTCACAGTCGCCCTACGTCGCTCAGGACGAGATCGCACAACTCGCCGCGCAGCTCAACCTGGCCAAGGACGATCAGCCCACGGTCGGGGTATCGAAGCGGATGGCCGGCGCGTTTCATGTTTCCGGGCAGGCGATGCAGATTCGATTGATCAATCTCGGCTTGATCCTGACGAAGAAGCCACCGCCGTCGCTCTTCGCCTGAAGGTGTTTTTTTACGGAGCAGTGTTTAGTGTAACGTCCACATACAACACAAGGAGTTCAGTCATGCCGGTAAGCTTTCGTCTCAAGCGGTTCACGAACGTCGCCATCCTCAAGCGGATCGATTTTCCGCTGCTCCTGGAGTTCCTCGAATCGGACCCCAGGTTCCGGCCGTTCCTTGAGGCGCGAAGCATGGCGTGGGAACGGGATAAGAGCCGGTTCGACTACAGCCAGTTCGCCCGCATCCTGATGTCCCCCGACGTGGGCACGCCGGAGGAGTTGCTGGATGCACTGTACTTCGTGGACAACCTGTCCGATCCCGACTGCTACGACCGCATTCTTCAGGAATGCCAGGAGGCGGGAATCGATCTGGGCGGCAAAGATATGTCCCCCGAAGACCTGGCCATCCGGGCGTGGCTGGCGGATCGCAACATCCTGGAGCGCGTCCACGCCGAGCAGTATCGCGCGCGGCCCCAGCGGTTCGAGTCATACTTCGCTGGTCGCTCGGATCGGCCTGATCTGGCCTATCCCTCCGGCGAGGTGCTGGCTTCGCTCGAGGCCGACCTGAACGAGTGGTTTGATTTCAAGCAGAAGGGCCGGGGCGCGAAGGTCTTCGTCTTCTCGCGGGAGGACGGCGTGTGGTTCCTGGTTCGCCACGGCCAACGGATCAAACGCGAAGGCACTGTGGAGGCTGACGACAGCTCCGGCAGCGTCTTCTATCGCCCGGAGAAGTTCGACGTGATGATCTACTACCCCGACAAGGGCGAACTGGCGATCAACACCGAGACCAAGGGCGAACGCCGGGCCTACTGCCGTTACTTCGGCAAGCACCTCTTCGGCGACATCGAATTCTTCCGTTTTGACGATCCAATCTCCAAGTACACCCTGGCGCCGCTGATCTCGCTGGGGCGCGACGCCTTGGCGTGCGGGGACGTCCAGGGGCTTCGACAGGTCCTGCTTCATGAATTGCACATCGCCCACAACAGCGATCAGGATGACATCGAGGTCCGCAAGGCCAGCGAGGACGTGTTCCGGGCGCTGGAGAACCAGAAACGCAGCCTCCAGAACGAGGATGCGTCGATCCGTCTGGTGAAGGCGAAGTTCCGCGTCACCTTCATGGACGGCAAGGAGCGCATCGTCACCATCGAGCCGCCCAACATCGCATCGTTCGACCGTGAATCTGACAACGCCATCATCCACGAGTGGATGAGCCTGCGCGGGTTCATCATGACGCCCGATTCTCAGGAGCAGGGACATGCCGACACTGGAGCCGTTCTGGCGGTTCGTTGAAATCCGCCCCAGCCATACGGCCGTGATGACCGAGTGGACGTCGGTTGCCGGGGATCATCTGTCGGCGATCCAGCAACTGGTGATGCCTGCCGGTCGGTCGGCGACGGTCTATCCGAATCCCCGCGGCGGACGGCCCATGCGGATCGTTCACCACCCCGACGGCACCATCGTCGCCGTCGATGGCTCCGATTGGCAGCACCGCATCCCGCTGAAGCCCGATGACGTAGTGCTCTATCAGCTCGATATTCGAGCGGTTCGGAAAGCCCTCTGTGACGCGCTTGGCGGGGTGAACATCGTCAAGAACTCCCTCGATCAGGGCGCGGGATGTGTGCAGATCGGCAACTGGGAACCGAAGAAGGCCGCGAGCTTTCCAGTCTACTTCGTGTCATGCCCGACTCCGGGTGTTCTGCACCGGCAAATCCTTGACCTCCAGCAGCAATGCACGCGGCCGGGCGCGATCCTGCTCACGCCGACGCGGGCCAACTGGGACGACGATCTCGATGCATTAGCCCGTGACAGGAAGATGCTTCTCGTGGCCGTCTGCGAGATCATCGAACCCGAAGGCGCTGACTTTCAGGAGACGAGCTCGTGGGAGGAATACCTGCAGGCGTTCTGCCAGATGGTGAAGCTGTCGCTGCCCGGCAACTACCGGAACAAACGGCCGCTGCCGATACGCGGCACCAGGGCGGCGAACATCGAGAAGATCGAGAAGGCAATGGAGGCCCACCTCATTGCCGCCCGCGACCATGCCTGCTCGCTCAATGACCGAGGAATGGAACCCGTCCTTCTTCCCCGCCCCGAACAGAAGGACATCGCAAAGCTGATCGGCCTGACCACGTCTGATGTCTCCCGCTGCCTGAATGACCCCCGCGCGAAGGTGCTCAAGATACTCTGGGGGACGGCGGAATCCCTTGACGGCGTCCTGAGCTTCAAGCGCCGACGCTGATTCTCCTTTCCTCAATACCCGCGATTGCAGTTACGGCGATTTGCTGCAACTGCAATCGCTTTTTTCATGCGCACAAATAACTCCCCACTAGCCACTTAGGTCACTCGCAGAAGTTTCTACGCAGCCATCTGCAAATCGCCCGGAGGGCGGTGCGGTCCGTCGTGGGCCGCGAACAGAAACCTCCGTTTCAGGAGATTTGCAGATGTCAGATCACACCGCCGCCCCCGCCGTTGTTGACCCCTTCCTCGATGAGTACGTGATGGAGCAGACGCGCATCCGCGCCCGCGAGCTGGCCGAAAAATCCCAGCTGCCGCCGGATCAATGCGAGGACATCCAGCAGGACATGCTCATCGCCCTGCTCAAGGCCAGAAAGCGGTTCGACCCCGCCAAAGCCGGGATGCACACCTTCGCTTCCCGCGTGATGGATTGTTTCAGCAAGGATTTCATCCGCCGGGTGGCCAGCAAGAGGCGCCGCGGTCACCTGGACGTGCCCTGCGCCGACATCTCCGACGACTTCTCGCTGGACCGGCAGGCGGTGGGCGATGGAGTGCTCAACGACCTGGTCCGCGACGAGACGTGCCAGGCCGTGCGAGGCGTTCTCGATGAACTCCCCGATGATCTTCGGCCCGTCTGCGAGGCGATGCTCCATACGAAGGACAGGAAGGCCATCGCCGAGCAACTCGGTATCAGCCGCAGCAGCCTCTACCGGCGCATCGCGAGGATTCAGGCGTATTTCCGGGCGGCAGGCCTGGAGCCGGAAGGAATCGCCTGAAAGCAGCGGGACACATTCGGGCAACTCGCGGAAGTAAGAGGGTGAAGCAGGAGACGAGGTGAATCATGAGCGACATCAACATTGACTTGGGCGTACTGATCCACGAGCCGGAAGAGCTTTACCACGCCAAGGCGGCCGAATATCTGGGCAGCCACGGCCTGGCCGATTTCCGCAGGTGCCCGCTGCTTCACTTCAAGGACTGTCTGGGTCTGATCGAGGACTTCGACCGCTCGGCGTATCTGATTGGCCGTGCGGGCCACTGCCGCATCCTGGAGGGCCGCGACCAGTTCTCCCGGCGTTATGCAGTCGGTGGCCCAATCAACCCCAAGACCGGCAAGCCATTCGGCAGCAACACCAACGCCTTTGCCGAATGGGCGGCCACCCAGGGCAAGCCGGTCCTCACGGCCGAGCAGGCGCAGTTGATCGAGAGCATGGCCGTGGGCGTGGCGATGAACGAGCGGGCCGTCGACTTGATCGTCGACGGTGAAGCCGAAGGCGTTCTGCGGACTGACTACCGCGGGGTTGCCTGCCAGATTCGCATCGACTGGCTCAATCCCTATCGCGGCATCGTGGACCTCAAGACCTGCGATGACCTCACCTGGTTCGAGGCGGACGCCAGGCGCTACGGCTACGCCTATCAGATGGCCTTTTACCGCGATGTTCTGGCGGAAGTCATCAAGGAGTCCGTGCCGGTTCACTTCATCGCCGTGGAGAAGAAAGAGCCGTTCCGCTGCGGGGTCTGGCTGGTCTCACAGGACACGCTGGACCAGTGCGCCCGCGAGAACGTAGCCGCCATCGGGCGGCTCAAGGAATGCCGGCGGCTGGGCGTCTGGCCCACCGGCTACGAGGAGGTCCGCGTTTTCGATGCGATCTGATGCATTCGGGTCCAGGCGGCGGTGCGCGACAGGTCAATGGGTATTCCCGACCGTCCCACCGGGCGGGTTCGACTCCCGCCGCCCGGCATGGCTGGCCAGCCAGACACGTGAAACCCCAAACATAAGGAACCTTCAATGACTGCACTGCAAAAGATTCTGCGAGGAGTTCGTCACTTGCCGCCTCGGCTGCTGATCTACGGCACGGAGGGCATCGGCAAGAGCAACACCGCCGCCGGCGCGCCCAAGCCCATCTTCGTGCCGACCGAGGATGGGCTGGGACAGATCGACTGTCACGCCTTCCCTCTGGCCTCGAGCTTCGATGACGTGATCGCGGCACTGGCGGCGTTGGCGGCCGAAGAACAGGACTACCAGACCGTCGTGATCGACACGCTGGACTGGCTGGAACGGCTCATCTGGGCCAAGGTCTGCGCGGATCGCGGCGTCAAGAACATCGAGGACATCGGCTACCAGAAGGGCTATGTCTTCGCCCTGGACTTCTGGCGGCAGATCGTCGATGGCCTCGACCGCCTCCGCAACGAGCGCGGCATGTGCGTTGTGCTGCTGGCGCACTGCAAGATCGAGAAGTTCGAGGACCCGGAGTCGCCCGCTTACGACCGCTACTCTCCCCGGCTCCAGAAACACGCCAACGCCCTGATCACCGAGTGGGTGGATGCGGTGCTGTTCGCCACCCGCAAGATCGTCACCCGCACGGAGGAGCAGGGCTTCGGCCAGAAACGCACCATCGCCAGCGGGAACACCCGCGACGGCGGGGACCGCATCCTTCGCTGCGTCGGCAGCCCGGCCTGCGTGGCCAAGAACCGCTACAACCTGCCCGCCGAGTGCCCCCTGTCGTGGAACGACCTGATGACCCACATGTCCGCCGGCATGAGCGCCGGCAGCAAGGAGAACGCCAATGGCTGACCTGAATGGCTTTAACGCAAACGAAGTCGAACCGACCGCGTCATTCGAGGCGATTCCCGCCGGCAAGTATCTGGCGGCGGTCACCGAGAGCGAGATGAAACCCACCAAGAACGGCTCGGGCAGCTATCTCCAGCTGACCTTGACCATCCTGGAGGGCGAGTACAAGGGCCGCGTCGTCTGGGCCCGGTTGAACCTCGCCAACCCCAATCAGACGGCGGTGAAGATCGCCCAGTCCGAGTTGTCGGCCGTCTGCCGAGCCGTCGGGGTGATGGTGCCCAAGGACAGTTGCGAGCTGCACAACATCCCGCTGCTGATCACCGTCAAGGTCAAGAAGCGGGAGGACAACGGTGAACTGACCAACGAGGTCAAGGGCTTCGAGCCCAAGACGGCCGCAACCGGCAAGCCGCAGCAGGCCCCGGCCAACTCCACCACGCCGCCCTGGCGGCGCTAACGAAAGGAACACCTGATGAACACGACTCTCATCGTCATCTGCATCTGGCTGGCATCGACTCCGCTGGGCTACATCGCCTGCCGCTGGTCGAACCGAGTGATGGGCCTCACCAAATGGACTCACTTGGATCGGGTTGGGGCCATCCTCTTCTCACTCTTTTACGGTCCCTTCATGCCCCTCTTCGCCGTGGTGCTCGTCCTGATCGAGAAGCTGAGCGAGTCCCGGTGGGCCAACAAGGACGCGAGGTGGTGATCCCATGGTAATGCTCGACCTGCCATATCCGCCGAGCATCAACCGCTACTACCGGCATGTCGGGTTCCGCACGCTGATCAGCCGGGAGGGCCGGACGTTCCGCACGAACGTCTGCGCCCTCCTGGGCGGCGGCGGACGCCGCAAGCCGCCGTCCGGCGGGCGGATCGCTCTGTGCATGGACGCCTTCCCGCCGGATCGCCGCATCCGCGACCTGGACAATCTTCAGAAACCGGCTCTCGATGCGATGCAGCATGCCGGAATCTACGAGGACGACAGCCAGATCGACCTGCTGCTCACACGGCGGCGCGATGTCGTGCCTGGCGGCCGTCTAGCCGTCGAGATCCTTGACATGCCCCTGCGGCGATGCCCGCTTTGCGGCGCGGAGATGAACTGACGTGCAGAAGCTCTTTCCCACACTGCTGATGCTGCTGAGCGTCTGCGCCGCCGTCGGATACGTCCCGACCGGCGACTGGCGCAGGGTGATCTACTGGCTGGCGGCGGCCGTCCTGACGGCCGTCGTGACGTGGTAACCGAAAGGCATATCGACTATGGCATCAAAACGAATCTACATCTCCGGGCCGATGACCGGCATGCCGGAGCACAACTTCCCCGCGTTCCATGCCGTCGCCGACAGGCTGCGGAAGGCCGGATGGTCGGTCGTCAACCCAGCGGAGAACTTCAAGGGGCGGACGGACCTGCCACGCGAGGCATACATGCGGATGGACGTGGCCCTGATGGCCACCTGCAACGCCATCGCGATGCTGCCCATGTGGCGAGAATCCCGCGGCGCGAGGGTCGAGTATTTACTGGCCCGCGAGATGGGGATGGAACTGCTGGACGCCCAGACGCTGCAGCCATTGGCCGATGCGCCCGCGGCGGCGGTCATGCTGTCGGTGCCGGCCGGAAAGCCGCCCGCCGCCGAGTCCATACTGGACGAGGCCAAGCGCATCACGGGCGGCGAGCGCCGCACAGACTACGGCCATCCGGCGGATGACTTCGCCCACACGGCGATGATGTGGAACGGCATCCTGGCGGGCAAGCTCCGCGAGGGCACCGAGATCACGGCGATGGACATCCCGCTGTGCATGATCGCGATCAAGCTGGCTCGCCAATCTCACCGGCACAAACGCGACAACCTCGTGGACATCGCCGGGTATGCCCGGACGGCGGCCATGGTCGCGGGAGATGAATAATGGCAAGGGCTGGCAGCAAGACCATCCTGGCCTTCGGCGACGTCCATATCCCGCACCAGAACCGGCGGGCGCTGGAGGTGTTCTGCCGCGTGGCTGAGCGCGTGCGCCCGGACATGATCGTCTGTCTGGGCGATCTGCTGGACTGCGGTCAGTTCTCCACGCACCCGCCGACGCACGGCATGCCGGAGACGGATTACGAGGATGATTTGCGGCAGGCCAATGGTCTGCTCGACCGTCTCCAGAAGGTCTGCTCGCGCCTGGTCGTTGTGGAAGGCAACCACGAGTATCGACTCGACCGCTGGGCGGCGTCCACCGCCGAGGGGCGTGGCGCGTACTCCATGCTCGCGCCATGTACTCGCTTGACGAAGGACCGGTCGGCATTCGCTTATGTGCGTTACGGCTCGGCCGACGGTAGGTATCCCCACTTCCGCGTCAACTCCAGGATCATCGCCGTGCATGGCTGGTCCTATGCCCGGCACGCCACGAAGAACCACCTTCAGATCAGCCAGGGCAAGAGCGTCATCCACGGCCACACCCACCGCGCCGACGCCTGCATCATCCAGAACATCTGGTCGCCCGGCGGCGTGATCCAGGCCCGCTCCTGCGGCTGCCTCTGCAAGCCGGTGCCGCTGTACGGTGCCGGAAGGCCGGTGGAGTGGGTGAACGCCTTCATCCTGGGCTACCTCGGCCGCCGCAGCGACACGTTGTACACGATCCCGATCATGGACAACCGCTGCATCCTGCCCGACGGCGCGGAGGTGGCGGCATGACCTCGTCGCCCGCAATCACGCTGCGCCCATACCAGAGCGAGGCGGTGACAGCCATCTACGACCACCTGCGCCAGCGCGATGACCATCCGTGCGCGGTGCTGCCAACGGCATCCGGCAAGACGCCGGTGATGGCGACGATCTGCCGTGACGCCGTACAGCAGTGGAATGGTCGCGTGCTGATCCTGGCGCACGTGAAGGAACTGCTCGAACAGGCCGTGGACAAACTGCACACGATGGCCCCGGATCTGTGGATGCAGATCGGAGTGTATTCCGCCGGGCTGCGCAGCCGCGATACCGACAAGCCCATCATTGTGGCGGGCATCCAGTCGGTCTTCAGACGCGCGGCGGAACTGGATCGGTTCGACCTGGTGCTGATCGACGAGGCGCACATGATTCCGCCCGACGGGGACGGCATGTACCAGACATTCCTGTCCGAGGCGCGGGTCGTGAACCCGAACGTGCGACTGATTGGCCTGACGGCCACGCCGTACCGCATGACCAGCGGGATGATCTGCGGGCCGGAGAACCTGCTGAATCATGTCTGCTACGAGGTCGGCGTCCGAGAATTGATCGTGCAGGGCTACCTCTGCCCGCTGAAGACCAAGGCGGGCCGACGGAAGGTCGACACCTCCGGGCTGCATCTTCGCGGTGGCGAGTTTGTCGCAGGCGAGGTCGAGGCGCTGATGGACGATGATTCGACCGTCCGCGCCGCCTGCCGGGAGATCGTCGATCACACGCAGGATCGCCGGTCGGTGCTGGTCTTTGCCGCTGGCGTGCAGCATGCCCGGCACGTGCAGCGCATTCTGGGCGAGATGCGCAACGAGTGCGGCTTCGTCTGCGGCGAGACGCTGCCCTTCGAGCGGGCCCAGACACTGGATCGCTTCCGCGACGGCAAGCTCAAGTACCTCGTCAACGTCAACGTTCTGACCACCGGTTTTGACGCGCCCAATATCGACTGCGTGGCACTGCTGCGCCCGACGAACTCGCCGGGGCTCTACTACCAGATGGTCGGTCGGGGTTTTCGGCTGCATCCGAGCAAGACAGACTGCCTCGTCTTGGACTTCGGCGGCAACATCATGCGGCACGGGCCGGTGGATGCGCTCCAGATCAAGCAGCCCGGCGCTGGCGATGGCGAAGCGCCAGCCAAGGAGTGCCCGGAGTGCCAGGCGGTGATTCACGCCGCCTATGCCAAGTGCCCCGAGTGCGGGTACGAGTTCCCGCCGCCACAGCGTGAGAAGCACGATTCCACCGCCACGACAGCCGGCGTTCTCAGCGGCCAGACCGAGGATACCGAGTATCCAGTCATGGACGTGCAGTACTCGGTGCATGTGAAGCGCGATGCGCCTGAGGACGCCCCGCGGACGATGCGGGTCGAATACCGCATCGGCTTCAACCGCTGGCAATCCGAGTGGGTGTGCTTCGAGCACACGGGGTTCGCTCGGGCCAAGGCCGAGGCGTGGTGGCGGCAACGATCCGATGATTCTGTGCCCTCCACTGTCGAAGAGGCCGTTGCCATCTGCCAAGCGGGCGGTGTCGCCGGCACCACGGCGGTCACCGTTCGCCACGTCAGCGGCGAGAAGTACGACCGGATCATCAACTATCAGCTCGGACCCAAGCCGCCGCGTCTGGACGGCGGTGACCTGGCCGGGCCGGAACCCGAGTACGCCGGGGCAGAGGGCGACGAGATCCCGTTCTGAGGTAAAGCGTGGCTGATTCCACCGACATCCTGAATGCCGCCCAGGCGTACCTGGAGGCTGGACTGTGCGTCCTGCCGGCCCGCCTGGCCGAGAAACGCCCGGCGGTGGCGAGCTGGAAGCAATACCAGACGCGCCCGCCCACGCCCGTGGAACTCCGCGCCTGGTTCGCCAACGGCCATGCGCTGTGCATCCTGACGGGTGTGGTCTCAGGCAACAACGAGATGATCGATTTCGACGCCGCCGGCGCGCTGTTCGACCGCTGGGCCGAGATCGTCCGCTCCGAGACCCCGGGCCTGCTGGAGCGCCTTGTCATCGAACGCACCCAGCGCGGCGGATACCACGTCGACTACCGTTGTGCCGTCCCTGTGTGCGGAAATCTTAAGCTCGCACAGCGCCGTGGGGCCGACGGCAAGTTGGAGACCCTGATCGAGACGCGCGGCGAAGGAGGTTTGTTCCTGTGCGCCCCGTCGCCGGGATACGAACTGCTTCAGGGCACGTTCACCGACCTGCCGATCCTGACTGCCGAGGAGCGCGACACCCTCCTGTCGGCCGCATGGGCGCTGAACGAGCACGTTCCGTCCCCCGAGCCCATTCCCGCAGGGTCGACAGGCGGCACGCGACCCGGCGATGACTTCGCCGAGCGTGGTGACGTGCGGGCGCTGCTCACGTCGCACGGATGGGCATTGGCGAAGTCCGGGGAGAACGAGTACTGGCGGCGTCCGGGCAAGGCCTCCGGCTGGTCGGCCACGCTCAAAGATCGCGTCTTCTACGTCTTCAGCGCCAACGCCGATCCGTTCAAGCCGGGCAAGGCCTACGGGCCGTTCGGCGTATACACGCTGCTGGAGCACAACGGCGACTATTCGGGCGCCGCCAGTGCCCTCCGCGCACTTGGTTACGGCCAGGATGCGCCTGCCGGCGGCGTGGACATCTCCGGTATCGTCGCGCAGGCGATCCCGCGAACCGATCTGCCGCCGGCGATGGTTGACGACCCGGGCCCGGTGCCGTGCGAGCTGATGCGTATTCCGGGGTTCGTCAGCGAAGTGATGGACTTCTGCCTTCAGACCGCCCCGTACCCCAGCCAAGTGATGGCGTTCTGCGGGGCGGTGGCCGTCCAGTCGTTCCTGGCCGCCCGCAAAGTCCGCGATCCCGGCGACAACCGCACCAACCTGTACCTGCTGGGTCTGGGGTATTCGTCGGCGGGCAAGGACTGGCCCAGAAGGATCAACACGCGACTGCTGCACGACATTGGGCTTGGGCATTGCTGCGGTGACAAGTTCGCCAGCGGCGAAGGGCTTCAGGACGCCCTGTTCCTGAACCCGGCGATGCTCTTCCAGACCGACGAGATCGACACGATGCTCCAATCGATCAGCAAGAGCAAGGACGCCCGCTATGAGAACCTGATGGGCACGCTGCTGACGATGTACACGTCGAGCGCATCGGTCTATCCCATGCGGCGTAAGGCCGGCAAGGAGAACCCCGGCGCGATCGACCAGCCCAGCCTGACGGTGTTCGGCACGGCCGTGCCAACACACTATTATGAGGCACTGTCGTCGCGGATGCTCACCAACGGGTTCTTCGCCAGGATGATCGTCCTGGAGGCGGGCGCGAGGCCCGACGGTCAGGAACCGTGCATCCCCGATCTGCCGCAGCGCCTGATTGAAACCGGCCGCTGGTGGGCGGACTTTCAGCCCGGCGAGCGCGTGGGCAACCTATACAACGTTCACCCGGTCCCGAAGGTTGTCCAGCAGACCGACGAGGCCAAGGCGTTGCTTGTCGAGACGCGGAGAGCCGCAGAGGCGGAATACCGTAAGGCCGAGGCGAGATCGGACGAGGTGGGCACCACCGTCTGGGGTCGCGTCAGCGAGAACACCCGCAAGCTGGCGCTTATCCACGCCGTCAGCGCCAACCACACCAATCCCGTCATCGGCCCTGACGCCGTCGCCTGGGCCAGCACGTTCGTGCAGCATCAGACCAGGCGGATGCTCTTCATGGCCAGCCAGCACGTCGCGGACGGCGAATTCGACGCCGAGTGCCTCAAGGTCATCCGCAAGCTGCGGTCCGCCCCGGAGGGCACGCTTAGCCACAGCGTCCTGCTCAAGCGAATGAAGATGGAAAGTAGAAAGTTCCAGGATCTGATCAACACGCTCGTGCAACGCGGCGACATGGAAGCGGTCAAGAACGACACGGCTGGCAGGCCCAACCTGAGGTATCGGCTGAGGGTGAAAGAAGGGGGTGAATCATGTTCATGACCCCGGGCTTCTTTCTCCTAGATTCACCCTTCTTTCACCGGCCTGTGGTGAAAGAAGTTTGCGAGCGTAAATGCCTGTTAAATAAGGATTCTCTCTCTTTATACATACATCTTTCCCTGTTTCACCCGTACCCCCACGCGATGATGATTCTTGCGTGCGCACGCGGGGGGTGGGGTGAAAGAGAAAGAAGTCCGTTCGCAGCGCCCGACGAGCGGCGCAGGTCGCGCCACGTTTGCGCAGGTTGGGCGATCTCCTGCGTGGTCGAGCAAGGATGCGGACAAGCCCAAGGTGCGGACATGGGCGCGCAGCCTACCCATCTTCACAAACCCAATGGTTCCTTCCTGGCCGTGGTCGCGGTGACCGCGGCGGGAACGGTTCCGGTGTTAGAGACAGTTTGTTTCGCCTGTCCGATTTTCCGCAAACCCAACGTGGAGGTGCATCATGCAGGTTGATCTTCGGGACATTACCAGCATCCGGCCGTATGACAAAAACCCCCGCAACAACGACGACGCGGTGGACGCCGTGGCGGCCAGCCTCAAGCAGTTCGGCTTCCGCCAGCCGATTGTCGTGGATGCCGACGGCGTGATCATCTGCGGGCACACGCGGTTCAAGGCTGCCCAGAAGCTCGGGCTGGCCAAAGTGCCTGTTCACGTCGCCAAGGACCTCTCGCCCGAACAGGTGAAAGCCTACCGCATCGCCGACAACAAGACGGCTGAGTTGGCCGAATGGAACATGGACCTGCTGCCCATCGAGCTCAAAGACCTCAAGGCGGCGGATTTCGACCTGTCGATGCTCGGGTTCGACGAGGATGAACTGGCCAAGTTGCTCGATGGCGGCGTGCAGGCCGGGCTGACGGACCCTGATGACGTGCCGGCCGCACCGGAGGAACCCATCACCAAGCCGGGCGATCTGTGGCTCTTGGGCACGTACACGACCTGCCCGCACTGCGGGGAGGTGAACGAGTGAACCGCCAATGCCACTGCCGTAAGTGCGGCCAGGATTACGAAGCCCCCGTCCAGTCGCGGCATCGCATCATCTGCGGCGATTCCACGGTCGCAGCCGACGTGGAACGCCTGATGGATGGGCAGGAGGCTGT
>Ga0209777_10004985_pt1 | contig 15487 bp, 11 predicted proteins | sample FrelakmetHBP12HB_FD_187147 | JGI IMG/M metagenome (GOLD analysis project Ga0209777, IMG submission 187147) | Freshwater lake sediment microbial communities from the University of Notre Dame, USA, for methane emissions studies -HBP12 HB (SPAdes)... | ecosystem: Environmental > Aquatic >... | reverse complement strand
CAGGCGCATTATGTGAATGCGGGATTTGTCGCGATCGTTTTCGGCGCCCTTGCGTGGCGGGCGGGCGGGCGGCGCGTTCGCTGGTTTCTCGGGCTTATGTTCCTGTTCTGTTTTGTTAATTCCCTTCCATACCTTTCTCCTCTTCAGAGGCTGACGAGTCATCTGCCGGTGTTGAAGAGCTTCAGGTTTCCCTGGAGGCTCCTGTTTTTCGTCCAGCTTACGACCTGCGCGGCGGCGGCCTTTGGAGTGGACGGGTTTCTTGAAAAGTTCACGAATGGCGAACGGCTGATGAAGTGGATACCGTCTGGTCTGGCGATATACGGCGCGGTTTCGCTTCTCAACACTTTATTAAGCCGCAAGCCGTGGCCCAATCTCATCCCGCTGCTTGCCCTTGCGGTTTTGCTCATGATTGTTGCGTTTTCGGGGGTCAGGCTCAAGGCAAAGGGAGCGTTTGTATTATTATTTGCGATTGTCATGGCCGATTTGTTTACGCCTTCGCTGCTGAACCTGCCGCGAAGCCCTTCCGACATTATGGACCCGTACCCCGCCGTTTACAGGCTATTCAGGGAAAATGAACATTCCCCGAATCCCTTTTCGCGCTCCTTCATGTTAGCCCCCGAGCGCGACAGCCATCTTTTATCGGGCATGGAGCCTGCATGGGGAGGATTTTCTCCGGCCTTCATTTACAGTGTTTACCCGGAACGGACCACGCGGTTTTTAAATCTGATGCTACCCCTGCCCTTGGAGAGCGATAAGCAATATACGCTCGATAAAAAGCGCCGCCCTTTTTATCTTTACTCTTTCAGAAGGAATTTTCTTGAGGAGGCTTCTATCCCCTGGTACAACCTGATGGGGCTTCGATACATAATTTCGGGGGGCGTGGACTTGAAATTTGTTGACCGCCCCCGGCAGGATACCGGCGCATATTTCAAAATGCTTTATCATGGCGAAGTGGATATTTATACAAATGAAAACGCCTATCCGCGGGCATTTCTGGCCGCGGGCGCAAAAGCCTTTGCGAATCCATCGAGCGTTTTCCAATTCATGGGCGAGCACCCGACCTTCGATTACAGAAACACCGTCTTGCTCGAATCCCGCGCGCAAGTTCAACCGACCCCGCAGACAACGATGGAGATGCCCGTTCCGGCCATCGAACGCTATTACCATGATCGGGTCGAAATCAGCGCCAACTCCCCGTCCCCCGCATACCTCGTGCTCACGGATTCGTATTACCCGGGCTGGCGAGCCGAATTGGATGGGACTGAGGAGAAGATTTTTCCCGCAGACGGGGCATTCCGCGCGGTCGCCTTGCCAAAAGGCGCGCGCCGGATCGTTTTCATTTATAAGCCGGCGCCGTTCAGGATCGGGTTGTGGGCCACGCTGGCGATTGGACTCTGTGCTCTGGGATTCGGTCTCCGGAAGGCCAAAAGAGAAGGGTAGTCGGGCTGCGTTATTCATTGAGGTCGAAATAGTTGCCTTGTAGACGAAAGAGAATTTCCAATTTATAATAAAAGTATTTAAGGGGTATTGGCCTAAATTAATAATCTTGCGGTAAAGCCTAAAATTAAAGGGAGGAATTCAGATGAGCAATGAGAAGGTAATAAAAGTATTGCATGAGGCCCAGGAGCGAGAGCTTCTTGCCACAGTCACCTATTCTGATCAGCATTATTGCCTCGAAAACCTTGGTTACGACAGTCTAGCTAAACAACTTGAAGAAATCTCGATCGCCGAGATGAAACATCACGAAGCGTTTGCAGAACGCGTCCTCTTCCTCGAGGGAAGCCCTTCCCGCAAGATGGCCGCGGGAGGAAAATTCGAGGAAAGCGATGTCGCCAAGATGCTCGGGATAGATATCGCTCTCGAACAGGGCGCTATCGAGCTTTACAACAAGGCCATAAAAATCTGCGCCGAGGAAGGCGACGATGGCACTCGACACCTCTTCTCGGAAATACTCCGTGAAGAAGAAAAACACCTGGGCGATTTCCAGAAGCGCCTCGAATTGCTGAAGAAATTTGGAGACTTATATCTTCTGACCAAGTGCCTATAAGCCCCCCTACGGACAGGAATGTCCATCCTCCGACGGACAGGAATGTCCGTCCTCCTATACTTGGGGGGCGGACATTCCTGTCCGCCATAAAACGGGTTTTTAACACCCTGCTGGGAAAAGATACCGTGCAGATTCGTGGCCGCATAGTGGGATCCGACCGGACATCGCTTCCGCTTTTAATCGGCCTTCTCCTCTTGGTTTCGTCCTTAAACGCCCATAACACCCTGGACAACGATTTATGGTTCGATCTGCGGGCCGGCGCCGAGTTTTTGTCGGGCCGCTTTCCGCGCGCCAATCTCTTCTCCTTCTCTGACCCATCACACCCCTGGGTAAACTCTCACTGGCTTTATGATCTTCTTGTTTATATTTTGATGCAGGCTGGCGGGATTTCGCTGGTGATCGGCGCACAGATAATTTTATGGGCGCTGGCTTTTATTCTCCTCTGGATAGCCTGCCGCGGAAACGAGCGTCCACAGATTACCGCCTTTGTCCTGGGCATGGCGGCGTTTGTGAGCGCGGACCGTTTTCTGGTGCGGTCGGAAATGGTCAGTTATTGTTGGCTTGCTTTTTACCTAGCGCTTCTTGAAACAGCAAGGCGTGACAATCTATACAAATTGTTGTGGCTCATCCCTCCGATTTGTCTGTTGTGGGTCAACATGCACTCTTACTGGTTATTAGGATCAGCCTTGATATGGATGAATGCCGCCGGCGCGCTGATTGCGCCTCTCAAATTACCGTTCGGATGGAGCGAGGAGATACGCTGGAAGCCGGGGGCCAAAAAGATACTCCTGATTGTCGCCGCCTCTCTTTTTATAATTCCAATTTTTAACCCCTACGGGCCGATTGGCGCCATTTATCCGCTTGTCATTTCGCACCAGATCAAGGGCGGTGACATATTCAGGGAGTTTATCGCCGAGAACTTACCTCCGTTCAGGGAATGGGGGATGCTCAGGGATGATTTCCTGACGGCTTATATGGCGTTGATCACAATTTCGTTTTTTTCATGCCTGCTCAATATCAAGAAACTGAATCTCGTCCGAGTCGCCTCTGCCGGACTGTTCCTGATTCTATCGGTTCAGGCGCGCCGAATGATCCCCCTCTTCGCAGTAATATCGGCGCCTCTTCTGGCGGAGAATCTGGGGCGATTCCAATTGCCTCAACGTTGGCGATATGGGGTTGGAGCCGCCGTTTTGTTGCTCATGCTTGCGGCCTCAGCATGGGCGGTGACTGGCGGACTTTGGGCGAAGAATTATCGTCAAGCCAGCTTCGGCTTCAAAGCGAGCGCTTACCTGACCCCGACAGGGGCGGGAGATTTCATAGAAAAGCATCGCCCGCAAGGGCCTGTTTTCAATGATCTCGACATGGGAGGATACCTCGCATATCGTTTCCGGCCTGATTTCCGCATAGTTATTGACGGGCGACTTGAAGCCGCTTATTCGGCAGAAACCTTCCGAAAATATATCCTGGCCCTGCAAGGAGGGGACAAGTGGCTGAAATTCGACAATGAGTTTCATTTCGGCTGGGTCATTCTCAATCCCGTCACTATGTTTAATCAGCCTTTGATCCGCTTCCTTAACGCAAGGCCGGAATGGAAATTGGCATACGTGGATTGGGTTTCCATTATTTTTGTAAGGAGAGAATCGAATCCTTCAATCCCCGAGATCGTTTTCCCCGGCGACCGGGATAAAATTCCATCTCCCCCGCTCGACCGCCCATGGGGACTTGTCAGCCTGGGGCAAGCCTTTGAATTGCTGGGGCAGTTGGAAGACGCCAAGGCCTGTTACAGGAAAGCAATGGCGCTCTTTCCGGACAGCCCCTCCGCTCCGGACTTATTGGGAAGGTTATTGTCGGCGGAGGGCAGGTCGAAAGAAGCCCTTGAGGCTTTTATCAAGGCTGTGCGCGCCGACTCGAAATACATGCCCGCCGTTTACGATCTCGGAACCGCATACCTTCTGATGGGGTACCCCGAAGAAGCGAGAAAGTGGCTCGAATACGCGATATATCGTTCGCCGGGATACATTGAAGCAAGGATCAATCTCGCGGCCTCTTATGACAGATTGGGCAACCGTAAAGCGGCAATAGAACAGTACCGGGACATTCTCAAACGCGATCCCGGCAATCAATCGGCGCTTCGCGGGCTGGAGATTATTAATAGGCGTTAGGCCTAGTGCCTAATGCCTGTTCAGGTGTTATCTTTTTCTTAGGTATGCGAGTCTTATTCCTCGGCTCCGGCACCTCGACGGGGGTGCCGGCGATCGGTTGCCGCTGCGCGGTGTGCACATCAACCGACCCTCACAACAAGAGGCTCAGGGCAAGCGTGCTCGTCACCGAGGAGGATAAAAATCTGCTCATAGACACGGCAACTGATTTGAGGCAACAGGCGCTTCTTTACGGCATCACGAGAGTGGATGCTGTCATCTACACTCACGATCATGCCGATCATCTCCACGGCATTGACGAGCTGCGAGCATTCAACTTCATACAATGGCGGCCTATACCCGTCTACGGCAACCCAAAAACCATCCAGCGCATCCGCGACTCCTTCGGATATATCTTCGACGGCAACAGGGAAGGCGGCGGCAAGCCTCTCATCGAGTTGCACGAAATAAACGGTCGCTTCGAGGCGGCAGGAGTCCCCATCGAGCCGCTGCTCGTGTGGCACGGTTCCCAGCAGATTCTCGGATTCCGCATCGCCGACTTTGCATACCTCACAGACGCATCCAGAGTGCCCCCCGAGACAATCGAGGCGGTTCGGGGGGTCGAGGTGGTGGTGCTGGACGCGCTGCAGCAAAAGGAGCACCCAACTCACATGAACTTCGATCAGGCCATCGCGGTGGCAAACGAAATCGGCGCAAAACGAACCCTGCTTACCCACATGGCCCATAAAGTAGACCACGAAACAACAAACGCCTCACTCCCTAAGGGAATCGAATTGGCGTATGACGGTTTAGAGATTATAATCGAAAGGCCGAAAGCCTAATACCTAATGCCTAAAAAGGAGGAATCGCTTAATGAGCTTTAAACCGAGCGAAAAAGAAGATGAATATTTTATCAAGCTCGATGCGGAAAAGAGAAAGAAACTTCGCGAGCATTTGGATAAAAAGCGCGAGAAGGAGCGAAAAAAGCAGGAAAAAGAATCCCACTGGATGAAATGTCCCAAGTGCGGTTCTGACCTAAAAGAGATAATGCTTCTCGATGTCGCTATTGACGAATGCAAGGGGTGCGGCGGCATCTGGCTCGATCGCGGCGAGCTGGAATTGTTGTTCAAGGCTGAAGCAAGAGAAGCCTCTCGCATCCTGGACCGCCTTTTCACAAAAAAATAGAATGAATTTCAGATTTTAGATTGAAGATTTTAGATTGAAGAAGGGTTTTCAAGCTTGTCTTCAATCGAAAATCGAAAATCCAAAATCGAAAATTAAGATATGGCTACTCCGGCTAAATCCCGCCGCGGCCTCTTGATCACCATCACGGTGGCCGCGGTGGGAATAGGTCTGGCTTATGTCATAGACATCTCCGGAGGCTGGGTGGGACGATACAGTTCCACTCTTATCTCCGCCGTCTGGCTCTACCTTCCACTCCCCTTTGTTCTCGGTCGAAAAAAATCGCCATCCGACTATGGTATCAGTTGGGGCAGCGGGCTGAGGGGACTCGGTGAAACTCTTGGCATGTCCGCGGCGGTGCTCGTGCCATTCTACGTCGCTTTTTTCAGGATTTATCCCATGCGATGGGGAATCCAGGCGATGCCGAAGGGCATGCCGAACCTCCTGCTGGCCCAATTTCTCGCGGTGGCCCTGCCTGAGGAGTTCTTTTTCCGCGGGTGGCTGCAATCTGAGCTGGAAGGGGTTTTCGGGAAGAGGTGGAAAATATTTGGCGCCGAAGTTGGAGTGGGCTGGGTCGCCGCCTCGTTGATATTTGCGCTGGGTCACGTGGCGCTTCTTGCAATGCCCATTCGCGTGGCGGTGATTTTCCCGGCCCTGGTTTTCGGATGGGCGCGGGCAAGAACCGGCAGTGTCCTCTACCCCGCCATGATGCACACCATCTTCAATTTCACCTTCCTGATCGCGCAGCGGATGATTGTATAATTCTGGGAACACCTTACTTGGAGCACTATATATTTGACACATGTGGAATTGAGCCGTGCCCTTCGAGACGTCCCAATGAATCGGGACTCCTCAGGAATACGGCACAATTCCGCGTCCCTGAGGAGGGCGTAGCCCGTCCCATACGGGCCGTCTGGCTCGAAGGGCACGGAACTATAAAATATGGTTCATCCGACTAATGCGTACCTGTCTGTCATTGGAATATCCCGACATCGTCGGGATTACATACCTTAACCCAGGCCAAGTCCCATGAGGGACGCCGGCCTAGGCAGGAATCGCCTCCACACCTATCCGCTTTTACCCCGAAGGGGTTAAATACCTAAACCCAGGCCAAGTCCCATGAGGGACGCCGGCCTGGGTAGGAATCGCCTCCACGCCTATCCGCTTTTACCCCGTGGCCTGCATATTCAATCCCAAAGATATTTCTCTTCGTGCCGAAGACGATGTGAACGTAGACGGATGTGAGAGACTGGGGCATCTTTTTATGTATCCCCTTCGGGGAAAGAAGGTGATGTGGTTGAGTCCTTTACCCAGGGCGGCGTCCCGACGAGTCGGGACTTGCCCTGGGTTATTTTATCTAACCCCTTCGGGGTATACTCAGCAAATCAGGTACGCATTTTTCGGATGAACCTAAAATATAAGGTGCTCCCATTAGTAATTGATTTGTTTGCCTTTTTGTTTTATGCTTTATTTGTGGCAAGAATTACGAGAGTGGTGATTTCGGGAGTTCTACTGTTTCCAAGGCTCGAAGCGATGTTACAACGTGTACTGGCTCCCCCAAAAACTCGGCCTAAAAACAAAAAACAGGGATAATTGAGTATGGTGTTCCCGGAATTCAAATAGGCTGGCTATTTTAATGAATAATAAATTGCAAATTTTATTAGTATTTTCAATGCTATTTATTTATTCACGAATCGGAGCAAACCAAGATTGCATATTTCCTTCTGTTGAGCAATTAAAAAATCTAAATGCTCTTGGCGGACTTAATGAGAATTATTTAATAGAAGGGAAAGTCATTGAGTTAAGCAGAATAAAGTTTAGAGAACAAAAACCAATGATTCAAATTAGAGATCTTTCATGGGATTATTTCAGGTTTCAAGCTAAGGTAATAGTAACCGGGAATTTTACAAAAATGAAAGTATTCCCGAACCCAGTTATAGGTGAAACTATACATATTGGTTTAGAAACATCTTATCCTTGGAGCTTGGATGAGCATCCTTATAGGAAATTACTAGCCTTTAGCAGCCCCAAAAAAATTACATATTTGCATAGACTATGTGAATACATATTTTGTATGAATCTGGCAGCGGGCTATAGATGTATGTATACGCTATATGCTCCTAAGGGCAGTTATTTTACTAAACGATGTGACGATTGTCAGGATCAAATATGTAAAGCTCCTAAGCCAGGTTGCAATAATTTTTATGTTTGGCCCATGTTTGTTGATGGCGATGAGGTCGAGGTCCGTGTTCAATATTATGGATCGAATGAAATTGTCAGGAAAAGGTTCAAATACGAGGAAATTGTGAATCTATATAAGGAACAACCTGCGCAAAAGAAAATCGATAAAACTCCTAGAAATAGGGGACAGAAATAGCGGACGTCCTATTTAAGTAGCGGTGCATATGAAATTCCGGGGGAATTCCGGAATTAGCACTTCACAAGAATTTTTATCTGGCCCAATTCCTTCTTCGCAAGAGACTCGAACCCTTCCCGTATATCATCCAGCGGGATTTCCCGCGTGACCAATTGCATAGGATTGATATCGTGGCGCGCGATCATTTCGACCGCCTCGCCGAACTCCGATTCATAGGCGAAGCTCGGAATGATTGTTATTTCCTTTACGAAAAAGTTGAAGATCGTGAGGGGGAACGGCTCGGTCAGCGCCGCGAGGACGAGGAGCCTGCCGCCGCGGCCCAGGAGGCCCATGGCGACATCCATTGTGGCCCTGAGGCCGACGCATTCAAAAACGAGGTCAAGCCCGCCGAAACCTGTGAGTTCTCTTATTCGCGGCTCGAAAGCGCCGGGATCGAGAGCTTCCGCAGCGCCCATTTTCAGGGCCAGCTCCCTCCGAGTCGGATCAGGCTCGGAAACTATCAGCCCGCCGAATCCCCGCATCTTTAATATCGCAATCGCAAAAAGCCCAATCGGCCCGGCGCCGATAACCGCAATTTTCTCTTCAGACCTGGCGGCGGCCCTTTTTACGCCCCTCAATGAAACGGCGAGAGGCTCGGCCAACGCGGCCTCGCGGGTGGTCATGCCCTCCGGTATGGGAACGAGCATGGCCTCGGGGAAAATCCATCGCTCGGCGAACCCGCCGCCTATGCCCATGCCGGTCACCCGATCCCCGGGCCTGAACCTCGTCACGCCCTCACCCACCGCCTCAACCACCCCGCCATACTCGTGACCCATTATTCGCTTTTGCATTACGGTGTGCTCAGGGCCGCGCAGGTAGGCGTGCGCGTCGGAGCCGCAGATTCCGCAGTATTCGATTCGGACAATCGCCGTCCCCGGCTGAACGGGCGGGCAGTCCCTCTCCTCAACCCTTAAATCTCTAGGGCCATAATATGTTGCAGCTTTCATGTCCCTGAACATATAGCCGGAAATAAAATCATGCAATAATGGAACCCCGGAGAAAAAAACGGGACATGCAGACAAGGGGTTTAAACCCCTTGTCCAAGGTTATAGCCCATCCCGCTCGCGAAAAAAGCGGGACAGATATAAACATCCGCCCCGCTTTTTCAAAGGAATTTACCGGGTCAGATCAATTCATAAGCCTCGCGCTCGATAATTCGTCCGGCGACCATGCGCTTGGTCGCTATCATGTTGATGCGGTCGGTCAGGCGCAGGTTATGGAGGCTTTTGGTTAATTTTTTAAGCTGGTCTCCATCGAAAACCGAGGCCAGGAGTTGAGTCGCCAGCATGAAGGTCGAATCGGCGGCCTGCTGAACCGCCAGGTTGCACGCCGCTATCGCAAATTTGGCCTTATCTTCGCCGACTTTCTGCACGAGTTGGAGGGTGCGGACAACGGTTGAATCGGCTGCGAAAGCGTGGATGATCATGTCTGCGATTATCTCGATGGCTTCCTGCTCATTGGCTAGTGTGGCCATATATTTGCCGATGACGGCGTTGCTTACGAAGATTGTGGCGCGTTTTGTGCGTTCAGCGGCGTCCGCGGCCCATTGTAGCTTCCCTTTTGGCGCCGCAATGGACAGCTTGCCGCTTTCGGCCTCCTGGCCGATCGTCTTGGCGGCGCTCATGAATGGAATGGCGCCTTTGGTGACGCGTTTCAGGAGAGTGGTTGTGGTGACGAGGCGGTTGATTTCGTTGGTGCCCTCGAATATGCGGTTGATGCGCGCGTCACGATAGTATCTTTCGGCCGGGTATTCCTGAGTGTAGCCGTAGCCGCCGAATATCTGGACGGCCTCGTCTGCGCAATAATCGAAGCATTCCGAGCCATAGACCTTGATGATCGAGTCCTCGATGGCGTACTCCTCGATGGCTTCCATCATCTTGACGGCGGCATCCTCCGCGTTTTTATCAATGTCCGCCATGCGGCCGTCCATGAGGGACGCCACGCGGTACACCATTGATTCGCACGAGTAGATGTATGCGATCATGTCTGCGATCTTGCGGGACACCATGCCGAATTTGGTGATTGGCTGGCCGAACTGTATGCGCTGGTTGCCGTACTTTACCGCCTCGATAGTCACGGCCTTCGCGGAGCCGAGGGCGGCGGCGCCGAGCTTGAACCGGCCCACGTTCAGGATATTGAACGCTATCTTGTGGCCCTTCCCGATTTCGCCGAGAAGGTTTTCTTTAGGTACCTTGCAATCCTCGAATATCAGGGCGCGGGTGCTCGATCCCTTGATGCCCAGCTTCTTTTCCTCGAGGCCCAGCGAAAAGCCGGGGGTACCCTTCTCGATAATGAAGCCCGTGAATTTCTCACCGTCTATCTTCGCAAAAACCACGAAGACATCGGCAAAGCCTGCGTTGGTGATAAACTGCTTGCTGCCGTTCAACACATAGTGCTTGCCGTCCTTCGTGAGCACGGCCTTGGACTTGGCGGCCAATGCGTCGGACCCTGAGCCTGTCTCAGTAAGGGCGTAGGCCGCCAGTTTGGTTCCCGAAGCCAGGTCGGGGAGGTACTTGTTCTTTTGATCCTCGTTGCCGAAAAACACGATCGGCAAAGTCCCGATGCCGGTGTGCGCCATCTGTGCGACGCCAAAGCTGCCTGCCGGCGAAATACATTCCGCCACATACATGCTGGCCGTCTTCGTCTGGCCCATACCCCCATAAGCCTCCGGCACGTCCATGCTCAACAGGCCCAATTCCCCTGCCTTCTTCAGAAGACCGTCCACCACTCCCGGCTCCTGAGCCTCTATCTCTTCGATCTTGGGCAAAACGGCCTTCTGGACGAAGTCCGAGGTGGTTTGCCCGAACATACGCTCCTCTTCGCTGAAATCCTCGGGAGTGCCTATGATAACGCTTCCGATGGGGTCCAAGAGAAAGCTTCCACCTGCTGTCACAGTTACTTTTTTCTCGCTCACTTTCTTAACCTCCTTAATCCCCCCTCAACCCCGATTTTCGAGGTTGATATTAAGTAATATAACGAATTTGGAAAAAAGTCCACTGGCAGGCGAAATTTGCCCTTTGGGGAGCTAAGATTGAACCGCAGATTTCGCAGATTAACGCAGATTAGGAAATGAATCCGTTAAATGTAACTACTTTGTTTGAAAATTAACTCCAGTTAAAGCTAATATGGCGAACTTTCCCGAACAAATTATAATCAAATGAAGAAAAAGAGGCTGTAAGCGGACTCATTCGGGATAAGCGCTGAGCCTAGGGCCTATAGCCTTTTATCATCACTCGTCACTTATCATTCATTATTTTCCTATGGCTCATCCGAAAAAGCGGCGCATAGCGATTATGACCCTTGTGGGGGCGCTTTTTGGCGTTGGTCTCAATGCGCAGATCAACTGGTGGATCAGGGCGCCTTTGACCGGCCCGCGGCTATATCTATCAATACAGGCGGGTGTGGCGCTTTTTTGGCTTTTGGAATGGCGGCTTTTGTTATTGCGCTCGCGGGTGTCGGGGCGAAGCGCGCGCGAATTGCTGCCCTCCGAAACATGGAATTCCCTGCCGCTGGCAATTTCTTCGCTTATGCTATTCGAGGGATTGATGCCGCTGAGGTATTACGCGCTTTTGATCTGGTGCGTTTCCCTTGGCGCCACCGCCGCTCTCAAAGGGCTTCTGATGCTTGGGGAATGGCGGCGAGGGAAAAAGCAATCCGAGCCGGAAGAAAATTTTGTATCATCCGCAATCGGCTGGCTGATAGCGTGGTTCAGAAGCAGGAGTTTGCTGCGCCATTTGCTGCTTTGGGCGCTTGCGGTGTTGTTTACCATGCTAGTCAGATGGCCCGCGGTGAAGCCGCCCTACATCCCGCGGAAAGGACTCGACGCCATCCTGGATTCCAACACCATCTTATCCTTTGAGCTGTGGCTCGCGGCATTTTACGCGGCGAGCGTGATCGGCGCAAAATTAGCAGCCCGTAAAGGAGAGAATTACGCAGTGGGGCTGCTGTGCCCGATTGCGATAATCATTATCTTGCTGTTCCCACACGTGAAGGCTGTTCCTTCTCCGTGGAAAACCGTTCTTTCCATGCCACCGGCAATAACGAGGCCGCTTTTCGGCGAGACACAGAACGTCATCCGGCGAAGAGTGAACATTTGGAACCAGACGCGGGACGCCGTGGCGATAAAAATTCCATCAATGCTTATCCAGGATTTCCCCGATGACGCGCCGCATGGCATAAACATCGCCTATGGAATCATGTGTGGAGGCAAGAATCCCATTGGCGGAGCGCATTTCTCTCTCACCACGGCCGGAACCGAAATATGGAAGAACGACATTGCTTGCGCGGGCCTCGGACAGCATAACGATTGGCGCGTCTCGAGGGTTGAAGGACTTCGTGGGAGGGTTGTGCTGAAAATAACGCCGAGTGAAGGCGAAAGATCGAACGAAATTGTGGGTGTAATTTCCGCTCAAGAGTTTACCGCCCCCGTGAATGCGCGTCCCAATATCATGATAATCCTCATTGACACCCTGCGGGCGGATCATCTGGGAATCTATGGCTATTCCAGAGACACCTCCCCCAATATTGACGCTATTGCGCGGGAGGGGGTGGTGTTTGATTGGGCCGTTTCGCAGGCGCCTCACACCGTCCCATCCGTCGCCGCAATTCTCACCGGCCTTTACCCCGCGCACAACGGTGTTGTCACTGTGATTGATGACGCCTTTAATGGCTCGGTGGAAACTCTTGGCGAAAAATTGGCGAAAGCCGGATACACCACTGCGGGGTTCACCGCCACCAATATTGTGATTCGATTTCTTGACCTGAAGACTCGTTTTGAGACGTTTGACTGGCGTTGCGCCCCTCAAATGAATTGGAAAAGCGCAGAATGCCTGGCGGGCCGGATGATCCCATGGCTTCAGGAGAACAACCCCCAACCCTTCTTCCTCTACGCCCATTTCTTCGATCCCCACGACACCTACAACGCACCCCCGCCATACACCGAAATGTTCTGCAATCGCCAGCCGGACAACCGCGGGCTGCTGGGCGGAGACATGAGGGGATATACGAGAGGTTTTCTCATCAATTTCCCAATGGTTGACCTCAGCCGGAACGACGTGGAATATTTAAAATGCCTGTACGACGGCGAAATCCGCTATGCCGATTCGCAGATAGGCAAGATAATGGAACAAATGAAGGCGCTCGGCCTGTTAGATAACACTATCCTTATAATTACCGCGGACCACGGGGAGGAATTTCTGGAGCACGGGCGTCTCCTCCACGGTCAGACATTATACAGGGAACTGACCCATGTCCCCCTGATACTGCGTTATCCGCCCGCCGTGAAGCCGGGCAGGATAAGAACGGCGGTTGAGACGACTGACATCGTGCCCACCGTTTTGGACCTTGCGGGCATCCAAGTCCCCCCGGGTTTGGATGGGACGTCTCTGGCGCCCCTCATAAGGTCGGGGGACGAGGGCCAGCATCCTCGAAAAACGTTTTCCTGGGCAGACCATATAACTTACAGGTGCGTTTCAATACAGGCGGGAAACTGGAAATTTATAAAAACCACTTTTCCGTCCCTAAAGGAGTTGTATGACCTGAATCAGGACCCCAATGAAAAAAACAATCTTGCCGGCAAGTACCCCAACCTTGTAAAGGCATTCGATGATGAGGCTCAAGACCTTCTCAGGCGCAAGGGGGTTCCCCCTATTATCCATGGTCTATCCCCGACCCTTCGCGATACTTTGAGGTCCCTTGGCTATATTCGCTAAGATAGCCTACAGCCTTTTCATGTGCCCGTGATTGTTCCTGTTGACCATGTGAGGCCACTTAATTCGGAAAAGGTGTTATCGCGCAGGACATTCTCATAGAATGTAAGGGCGGTGTTTCCACGGGCAATGACTTTGAATCGCAATTTTAGTATTGTGCCGGTTCCGCTTACCATGGTGTCTCCCCTTTTCAGGCTGGCACCCACGGCAATATGACCCTCTATACCGTTGATTATTGCGGCCGCATAAAGCGGGGTTGCAGAGGTCTCGAGAATTTGGCCGGGGTCACATCCGATGAATTGAGCAATGGTATTGTCATAGGAGATTTTAAAGGCCATGCCGGTGAATTGAGGAGCGGAATCGGCAATTACATCCAGCGAAACGATATCCCCCTGGGCGCTCTCCAGGGCAAGCCTGATATTTCCCGGGGATGCGGATGGGTTGAAAGAAGCTTTTATCTGCGATGCGTTCGGGACCGGCCCGGCGCCGGTGTCATGATGACAGCCGACTAGCGCGGATATGCAGAGGATAAATATTGAGGTTAGTTTGCGATACATGGCTTTTCTCCTAATAAGTGGCGCCGAATGACGCCAGCATTGCGTTCACATCGGCATCGTCAATTACGGCGTTGGCCACAATGTCACACCTGCTATCCCAGTCGGGGTCAGCGGGTGTGGTTCCGTAGTGAAGCGCCATCCAAATAAGGTCATCCCCGTCAACGCTGTGTCGAGGTGGCTGATAATCGTCGTAGACATCGGCCGGTAAATTACTGACCGGCGTAACGCGCCAGCCGCTCGATCCCGTGCCCGATGTCCTGTTTGTCCACTCAATATCGCCATTGGTCAGTATTCTGTAACCGTAAGCGTTGAAAGCGGCCATCGCAGGCAGATTCTCGAATTGGTAATCCACGCGCACCTGGCCGTTATCTGTCAAACCCGAAGTCTGGCTGTCTATTCCCACATACAGGTCCACAAACATAAGCAGGCATGAATTCGCCGCAACCGAGATGTCTTCTCCGATCCACAAGGGATAATCCTGAGCGCCGGCGGGCTTCCATGTCTGTGGTCCATAAATGAAATCCTCAGGACCGAACTGTTCTTCCATGGTGGCGTAATTGGATTGAGTCACCACGTAAGTGGAGTCAACCGTTACCTGATACCCGGACGCCTGAAGAGACAGCGAAAAATCGGTTGGGAGGGAATTCGCATTGATACTTACCAGCAGGATGATTTCATCGTCGTACCCCTTGCCGCCGCTGTCGGTTATATAGAAAGTCCCGGAGGTTCCACTGGTCGTAAAATCAACTCCTACCATGTCGCTGCTTTGCGCCGCGATATGGATGGCGTTGAGGCCCTGTGTAGCGCTTTTAAAATTAACATAGTAAACATCGTTCCCTCCGTAATCGAAGCGAGTGCCTGAATCGTTGGCGACGCTAATGCTTACCCCATTATAAGGATTGATCGGCGTAGCTCCCATTAGAACCGGCGCCATCCAGAGAAACAAAGCCAGCAAGGGAACCCATTTTTTTAATCGGTTGATAGGGATTTTCCAAAACGTGTTCATACAGATACTCCTATGACAATTCATGGCCTGTGTACATCATGATATTTGAAAATGCCTTGGCCTTCTCCTTATAGACCATACGAGAGCGGACAACAAGAAGGCCGCCAATATCAGCAATCCCCACCTTGATAAGATCGGTGTATCGTCTTCGCCCGGGGCGACTTTCCAGCCGCTCGATCCGCTTCCCATTGTCCTGTTAGTCCACTCGATGTCGCCAATCCCGGGGGTTCCGGGGGTGGTGTCCCGATAGCCGTATGCGTTGAAAACCGCCAAACCGGCCAGATTGTTGAATGAATAATTCACTCGCACCTGACCGTCATCGGTCAAACCGGAAGTCTGGCCGTCTAATCCCACATACAGGTCTACAAACATGAGCAGGCTCGCATTTCCCGGGTCCGAGCTACTTTCTCCGACCCACAGGGAATATTCCTGG
>Ga0209777_10004984_pt1 | contig 15490 bp, 16 predicted proteins | sample FrelakmetHBP12HB_FD_187147 | JGI IMG/M metagenome (GOLD analysis project Ga0209777, IMG submission 187147) | Freshwater lake sediment microbial communities from the University of Notre Dame, USA, for methane emissions studies -HBP12 HB (SPAdes)... | ecosystem: Environmental > Aquatic >... | reverse complement strand
GGAAATGACCATAAGGTACTTTGCGATAAATTCCGGAGGGTTCAGGACCTTCAGCCCGCTTAAAGAGAATGCGTTATTGCCGAGATCGAACTTTATCTTATCTATTTTTATATACCCGGGCAGATTATCACGGATGAACTTCTCGCCGTAATATTGTATTATCGCCTGCCTGTAGATATAAATTGTGGCGCCGGAAACTACCGCCAATATCACGAGCACGATCAGTATATTCTTTATCATCACTGATTTTCTTTGAATAGATCAAGGAACCTGTCCTCATACAGACCGTACAGGTCCCATCTGTCGAGTTCGCTCTTAAGGCTAGCGGCCTTATTCCTGTCCTCTTTAGCTTCGATAAACAGCCTCTCTATCCTTTCCATGACATAGCCCGGTATCTTCTTTTCGTGGTGAGGATGCGATTCGATCGATTCATCATCTATTGCGATGACGTCTTTTACCTTCTCCTCGATGATGGACATTCTCTCTTCCATGTCCTTTATGTAACCGTCCAGCTCCCGGAGATCTATGGATATATTAAGCATCCTGTTCAGGGTCTCTATTATAGCGGATGAGGCCTTAGGATTTGGTAAAGTTATAGCATACTGAGGCATAGTGGCTAAAAGGCATACCGCATCGATCCCTTTTTTGGCGGCAAAACCGAGCATCAACCCGTTCAAGCCGGAGATCTGCCCTCCCTCCATAAGCTTGATGCCGGAATCCTTAAGATGATCCCGGAGAGATTCTTTATTTGCCGCTCCGTAAACATCCGAAGCGTCTTTGTAGCTTATTGGCATAGGGAAAGCTGCTCCGGTAAATATCCTGGATACTTTAAGGTCCGATGCGACTCCGAGCACCTTGTTCAGGAGTTCTATGCCGTTTCTGCCTGGCGGCTGGACCTCCCCCTCGAACAATAGTATCTCGGGATCTTTGGAATAGTAGAATGTGCTTAGAGGCGTCTTGGGAAATTTTGACAGGCCGCTTTTGACTTCTACCGAGTCAAGAGCCGCCAGTGGATCGGTCCTGATCTCGGCGAACCTGAACGCTCTAAGTTTTCTGCGTATATAGTCTGTCGTGCCCAGCGCCACGTTCCCCATCCCGGGCCATGCCGCTATCATGACGGGATTTACGGTATCTATATTTTTGTAGTATCTGATATTCTCTTCCATACCATTATATTATAAGCTAAAAGGAATATAATTAAAACAAGCTTTTATCCGAGGCGCTTTCCCAGAGCCCTATCCCCTTCTCTCTGGCTTCCCTTTCCAACCTTAAGAACGTTTGAGCATATTTTACATTGGGAGCGATCGTCATAACCTGAGCGTATCCTTCCCCTATGATCCTGCCGTTAACGAATGTCCCGTCTTCAAGATAGACATAAGCGAGCAGTCTTCCGTACTTGTCATACTTCTCGATATCGAATACCAGCTTCACGCGCTTGCCTTCCACGAGTCTTCTGGTGAAATCCGAGGCGAGCTTACCCATCTTCAGTATAGTATCCATATCTTTGCGGCTTCTTTGTGAGTCACGGGCAAGCTTACTATTGTAACGCGACTCCGGAGTATCGATCCCGATGAGACGCACATGTTCGCCGTTGGAAAGCTTTAGAGTGTCGCCGTCTATTGCCCTGCTTACATAAAAGAACCGGTTCTCGGTTGCCGCTGGAGCCTGGCGCGGGATATGCCTTGCCGTAAAATACGCGGCAATAGCCGCGAATACAAAAATTATACTTATGAACTGCCTCAGGAAGGATCTCTTAATGGGATTATCTTAGTAGTATGTCTCTTCTTCTGAAATCACTTTGCCGTTATCGTCATATTTCCTTACAACCTTCTTGTGGCTTGTCCCCGTAGCCGCGGGCGCTGTATCATCACCCGGTTGCTGAACTACCACAGCCTGTTGAGGCTGCTGCCTTGGCGGAGGCCTACGATAAACTCTCTTTGGCTGAGATGGCTGCGTTATCATATCGAGCAGAGCGCCGCCTATTACACCGGTGCCCGCGCCTATCAAAGCGCCCTTGCCCGCGTTGCCGCCTGACATGCCGGAAGCGATCGCGCCTGTGCCCGCGCCTAAAAGCCCCTGTTTCAGGACCTTGGAGGTGCCGGATTCCTGCGGCGGCTCCTCTTCGTAATACTCCTGCCCGTCATCGTAGTTATCCTGATCATCATAATATTGAGCTTGCTGAGGAGGAGGGCTTCTGCGTCTGGGAGCACTGCTTGCCGGAGGCGCTGTTATAGCGTCAAGAAGAGCGCCGCCTATTACACCGGTCCCCGCGCCTACCAAAGCGCCGGTGCCTGCGTTACCGCCGGACACTCCGGAGGCTATAGCGCCTGTGCCCGCGCCCAAAAGGCCCTGCTTAAGGACATTCTTTGTGCTCTCTTCATCGCTATACGCGACATTTGCGGCCAAAAAAAAGAAAAGTGCCGTAGCCGACAGAGCAGATATTCTTTTAAAATTCATTGTGGAGATCCTCCATATTTTTAGTTTGCCTAAAAATAATGATACACTAAAATACGCGATAATTCAAGCAGAATCTACTACGCCCAATATCTCTTTAGGAAAAATATTGTCCAGGCCAAGTATCCAATTTGGATCCAGGGCCTTCTTTATCCTGGCCATCTCCATAATGCCGCACCTTCCGTACATAATTTCCAAATATTCGCGGCGGGTCTTGCCTATGCCGTGTTCAGCCGATACCGTCCCGCCCAGAGAGACCCCTTTTCTTATGAACTCAAGGCAGATATCTTTGGATCTTTTATGCTCTATCTCACTCTTGGGAAGGAGATTTACATGTAAATGGCATTCTCCTATGTGGCCGAATAGAACATGCTCTATACCGCAAGCCGTGAGAGCGCTCATATAAAAATTCATCATCTCCTGAAGCCTCTCCTCAGGCACAGCTATATCCGTGCTGATCCTGCGCATACCTGTGCGTCTGACTATCTCATTTATCGATTCGGGTATAGAGTAACGGAACTGGTTGAACTTTTCGCATTTCTCGGCAGTCATTGCCACCCACGTATCATCGAGCGAAGCGTTATGCTTTGCTATTGTTCCAAGCCATCCGTCTATGATCGCGTCTTCGCCTTGGCTTGTCAACTCCTGCTCAAATAATATTGCAGCCTGCGCGTCCAGAGGGACATTGCCGCTCTTAGTCTGAAGCAGCCTTAAGGCATTCACGTCAAAGTATTCTATCGATAATGCGGATGAGCGCCTCGCTTCCGCCGCGAAAGACCATGCATCAGACGCATTCTTAAAGAATACGAACGAACTGAATATCTTATAAGGCAGTTTGGAAAGGGAGAGCTCAACCTCCGTTATGATCGATAAAGTCCCCTCCTGGCCTATGAATAGATCTATATAATCCGTACCTTCACCGGCAAAGTAGCCCGCGGAGTTCTTTACCTCAGGTATCTTATATGTGGGTAGAGGAATGATTGGGCCCTCCCTTGTCAGCATCCTCTCTCCCCTCTCTATTTCGAATATCAGGCCCGTGGCCAATACCATCTTCAGCCTCCTCACTTGCTTCCGCGTCGGACCATACCTGAAAGATCTGGCCCCTGAGGCATTGGTCGATATCGTGCCTCCCAAAAAGGCAGATCTCTCGGTAGGATGGCTGGCATAGAAAAAGCCTCTTCTTTCGCAGGCGCTTTTGAAATCCTCCACCAATACGCCCGATTGGGCTGCTGCGCACATCGGGCTTTCTGAGATATCCATTATCCTATTGAACTTTTCCAGCGATATCACAGCGCCGCCGAAAGGGATCCTGGAACCGGTAGTGCCTGTGCCGCCGCCGGAGACAGTTATCGGCAGCTTATCCCTGTTGGCTCTCTTTACAAATTCAGAGAGTTCGTTTATATTCTCTGGGATTACGACGCTATCGGCATGCCCGCCTTTTAAATTGGAGCTATCCTCAAAATAGCCCTTTACGGAGTCCTGGTCTTTCTTTATTAACATATGGCCGGGGTCGGGAAACTGCTATGGGGGAGCTTATTTAATACCGAGAACCTCTTTTATTCTATTCACAAGATTCTCTATATCGACCGGTTTAACAAAATAATCGGATATGCCTATCTTATGCGTCCTCTTTATCTGGGCATCTTCCGATATCGCTGATACTACCATTATAGGTATATTAGCCGTTTCAGGGTTCTTTTTCAGCGCGACGCAGGCCTGAAGGCCGTCTATGCCAGGCATCTTTATGTCCATTATTATCAGGTCCGGTTTTTTCGAGGATAGCGCTAAACCCGCCTCGATCGCGCTTTTTGCTGCCACCACACCGAACCCTCTGATCTCCAGGGCTTCTTTGATCACGGACAAGAAGCCTTCTTCGTCATCCACTAAAAGTATCTTTTTATTTAACGGCATCTTCTATCTCCCTTTTATATAAAGTATATACAGAAAAGGCGTTTTTTGCAAGAACAAAAGGCACAAAAAAACGCAGGCGGGGTATAGACCTGGCCTACGTTGAAAGCTCTTCTTACGGCTGAACCATTGCTTATTTCTTAATAAAATTTAGCGCTTCAGCGGTCTGCATCTGCTGCCATTCCTTCTTAAAACTCGTATCATTCTTATTTGCGGCGGAAGTCTTGAGAGGAGGGGTAACGGCTGCCATCTGGCACATATTCACGGAGAAATTTTGCTTATGATCTGCCTTGATGCCGGAGAAGAAACCGATGGTCATCAATAAGACTACCGCAACTATCTTAGCCGCCGAATTATTATAAAAATGGACCTGTCTTGTCGCGCACTTCATATCTATGCCTGATGTGATATTGCCTGATAGATAATCTTCGACTATCTCCATTGCCTCATCTTTATTCGCAGCATCAGACGTTATCTCTATGTTAGTCTTATATCTCATAACTACTATCTCCTATTTAGTACTTTTAACTTCATTCAGAGTATAGCATCATATTGCATACTAGTCAAACTTAATAACTGACTATTTTAAGCCTTAACTCCGTCGGAAATAGCCACTCTGTTATTGCAGGGAGGTTGAAGGAACCGCTAATCTGTTATTTTAACTGGTCAGGTTGGCGCCTAACTGGAAGGCTTTTTCCAATGCAGCTTCTCTCTTTGGGTCATCAGTGCGCATACTGTTCAATCCCGATATGAAGAGGTCCGACAGATACTCTATATTCTGGGTTATGAAAAATATCCTGATTATCTTTTTAGCGTTCTCAAAATATTCTTTCGATTCCTTGCCTGCCACAGATAAAAATATTCCCTTGCGCTTCTTATTCCCGGTGAGATCTCTCTTCAGGATATACTTAGCTACCCAGGAACAGTGGCACCTGTCGATCATAGCTTTGAGCTGGGCTGTAATATTCCCGAAATATATGGGCGACGCCACCACTACGGCATCGGCCTTGGCCAGTTTTTCATATATCGGTCTCATGTCGTCATCCGTTATACAGACGCCGGTTTTGCCGCACCCGCCGCATTCCTGGCATGCCTTGAAATTCAGATCGTTTAAGATTATCTTTTCGGCCTGAGCGCCTGATATTTTCGCACCATCAAGCACTTTGTCCAAAAGAAGGTTGGCGAGGCCGCCAGCCTTCGGGCTGCCGCTTATTCCGAGGATATTCACTTTTCTTTCTTTATCTTAAGGCCTATATCGTTGGCTATGTCGCAGAACTCTTTTTCTGAAATATTATCGAGCGTCTTGCGGCGCTTATCGAGATGCTCGTTGAGTTTTATCGCCTTCTCCTGCATCTCTACATGCGTCTCTTCGGAACCTCCCAGCAGAGCGAAGTTCTTTCCTTTAGTAACTCTCACATGTCCGTCCTTACAGTCGAAGCCCATGCCAAGTAATATCTTCTTACTTAATCTACTCACTCCGATTCCGTCCTTTTCTATTTACCTTATAAAATGGGGACACTCATTTTATATCAATATAACACTACATAAAAATGGGTGTCCTCATTTTTTAAATCTTATAGACCTTGTCGCCCTGCCTGACCCGCGATCTTACCAACAAGCCTATCTCCTGCCCCTTCTTCCCTTCAGGGATAGAGGCATGGTCGAGCTGGATGGACTGAACGAGCTCTTTAAAGTCTGTGGTATGGCCTTTAATATATATGGAATCGCCCACTTTTAGTCCGCTCTTCAATAGCTTTACAGCCGCCGCATTAACATGCGGGAAATAATGAGTTATCTCTCCGATCTTTTCAAGCGAGGCTTCCGGCGCTAGAGGCTTCTTTGCTTTAGCCTTAGCCTTTTTCGTTATCGGCTTTCTCTTTACAATTTTCCTGATTTTCGTTCTTTTGGCCTTTGACTTGGTGACCTTGTGACTTGGTGACCTGGTGACCTTCTTTACTCTCTTCTTAGCCATAAAGACCTCCTATCTGTAATGACAAATGACAAAATCCAAATGACAAAATCCCTGCCTACCGGCAGTCAGACAAATGACAAAAACCTTACTTATTCGAAGTATTCGGTGTCGCTATACTTGTATTTACATATACCGCGTTTGGAGCTCTGGATGAACTCTATCAAATGATCCAGCTCCTTTGAAGGGCCAAGTTTTTTTATCTGGTCTATAGCCTGAGATGTATTAAGATCGGAGTGGAATAGAAGCTTGAACGCTTCCATTATCTTGTGTATGGTATCGCGCGGGAATTTGGCACGGCGCAGAGCCACGAGGTTGACGCCGCGCAGGACTGAAGGGCCTCTCACGAGCATATAAGGAGGCACGTCTTTATTGACCCCGGAAAAGCCTCCGACTATACAATAGTCTCCGATCCTGCAGAATTGATGCACCACAACGTTCCCTGATATAAAAGAACTATCCCCTATCTCTACATGTCCCGCTAAAAGCGCTCCGTTGGCGAGTATCACGTTGTTGCCTATATGGCAGTCATGGCCTACGTGAGATACGGCCATAATATAGCATCCATCTCCTATCGTTGTAGCCTCGCCTTCTTTTGTAGAGCGGTGTATTGTAGCGTACTCTCTGATAACGGTTCTTTTTCCTATCTTTGCGAACGTCCTGGTCTTCACATCGAAAAGGAGATCTTGAGGCAGATGGCCCACGACTGCCCCCATATGCACCTGGGTATCCTCGCCTATTTTGGCGCCGCTGCAGATATGCGCATGCGGCCATATCTTTACGCGGTCGGATATCTCGACGTCATCCTCTATGATCGCGTATGGCCCTATCTCAACGCCTTCGGATATTTTCGCCTTCTTGCTTACTACCGCAAGCTCGCTTATATTCTTCATTTGTCTTTCCTGTGTATCGAATCCAGCAGTTTATTTATAGCATCCGCGACCGGTTTTACGTCATCACTCTTTCTTAAGTGTATCCTGTGCGAAAAATCGTGGCTATGAGTGATCTTACTGAGCTCCTTCTCTATCCTCTCTAGAGGGCCGGCGATCCTATGGGAAAGCACCGTTCCCCACCATATCAATAGAAGAAATAACGGCGGCAACCCTATGGTGAGGACCGCATTTATCTTCTTTACCACAGGGAACAGATTATACGCTATAGACTCCGGAATGCCAAGCTGTTCGGCCATTATGGTAAATATCAGGTAGTAGAGGCACCCCACCGCGAAAAGAAGAGGCACTGCCATAGATATGATCAAGAGCATCAGATACTTTAACTGAACGCGTTTATTCGCCAATATCTTCTTCCTGCGAAATAGCAGATCTAAAGGATTTAAAGGCATTATTTCATCTCCTTATATCCTAACCGGATATCGTCATACATAGCGTCGGCGCTGGTGCCTGTATGTTCTGTATTTGTCATGAAAGCGACCGCGCCGATATTATATTCAGGGTATCTACCGAAAGCTTTCATATAATCCGCCTTTATATCACGGTCTTCCTGAAACCAATTCTTATCAAAATTGGGGCCGCTCCTTGCGACTATAAGTTTTATATTCTGCGAATAAGGGCTTGTGCCTATCATGCCTTCCGGCAAAGTTTCGCTCCATATATACTCCAGGACCTTGGAATTGGTAAAGAATATAGCCGGAAATATCACATATAACCTGGCCGCAAAATCATCCTCATTTTCGGTCTCCAGGCTCTCTTTAGTCTTCTTTTCGGGGAACTTATCCACGTTCCACTTCCAACTTATCACAGGGTCCCTCTTCTTCGCGTCAAGCTTTATCCTGTAGTATAACGCGGATGCCGTCTTATTGCTCGTCGCCCTTACATAGGATAGCGTATCTTTCTTCTCTATCCTGTATACGACTTTGCCTTTAAATATCTTCTCTTCCCATTCTTTAAGAGAATTATCTTCGGAGAATGGGAAGTACTTGACGATCTCTGCCTTTTGCAATGTCTTTAATGCCTGCGGAGCATGTTTAAAAAAAACGCCACAACGCACTAATAAGATACCCGCGACGATCACAAGAAGCAGTGCAAATAATGCTTTCTTCATCCCGTTAGACCTATATCCCGATAACCCTTCTTCGCATTAAATAATTTAACATCAATAGGTCTAACGGGATTCATAATAAAATTATAAGCTATTCTATCAAAAGGAATTCTCTAAAGCTACAAAAAAATAAGCAATAAAAAAGTAGGGCAGGTTTTCGCCCGCCCTACTTTATACTGACTTACGCAACTTTACCTTAGAAACTTACCTTCATAGATCCGACTACATCTGCCGCTGTGGCAGCAGTAGCGTCGTCGTTATTGTACACAGTTCCCGGCACAAACCAACCGGCGACGAGATTGAAACTAACGTCTTCAGTGTAGTCCCAAGTCGCGCCAAGGTCAACTTCCGTGCCTACGTATCCGCGGTCCTTCATCGTTCTGGTATCATAACTTTCCTGGTTCCAGAACATGTTCAGGTTTCCATTAAGCTTTATGCTATCCATCGGCTGTAAAGAGCCTTTGAATATTAACTGTTCCTGGTTCTGGAACGAGTTATCGGCGCTATTGTAATAGTTAGCCGCCTGGAACGGATACTTTGCTGAGTAGTAATACCTTCCGATAAATTCACGGATCAATGAATCGGTCTTACCTCTGAACATCGGATCCCATCCATGATACTGGCCGCTGCCATTGGTCTGGGTATTGTCGACATCGCCTGAATACCAGATGAACTCAACGCCGACTTTCGGCTTCCATGCCCACTTATCCGTGAAGTATCTGCAATCCGCACCGACATCGAGCGCACCGGCTACTCTGGACCTATTGTTAGCTTGAGTTGGATTCCCTACATAGTTTCCGAACTGGCCCGCGAATTCACCGTACAGCGTAAAGATGTCTATCGGATCGAAACTGCCTCTCAAGCCGATCGTGCTGACATCGTTACTGGCATTGGATTCTACCCAATTGAACGCTCTAACCTGTTCATCCCTCTTGTAGAACCAATAACCTTCCGCCTCGCCCTTGTAGGCATCGAACTTATAACCGACGTTCGCGCCCCAGAGGTCAACGCCGTCATCAGCCTGTATGTCGTTCTGCCATATCTTCGAATATATAGCAGTAAGCGTCCATGGGTCAAAATCGAGGACGGCTTTCACTGAATCGAACGCATTCAGCGCGGTATATTCGGGCGCGCTGAGAGCCTGATTAATGCTTACACGCGAATTTGCGCCAACTATGAAACCCTGGCCGAACCAGAGGTTCTGACGGCCTACGGTAACTGTCAGCGGTGAATACAGGAAATTCTTCAACGTTACATACGCAAGTTCCAGATCCACTCCGAACTCATCGTATGAATCGAAGTTGCCCTGCAGATATGATGCGGCGTGACCATAGCCACCCGAGCCAAAAGTGCTGACCTGGTTGCCAACGGCGGCGTAACCGGTAGCAGCAGTTGTCGCGACATTCCAGTCTCTCTGATTTAACAGCCTTATGCAAGTGGAAACGTTATCAGTGAGATCGGCGTCTATCTGCACCTCGGTGGTGGACATAAACCAGCTCGAGTTTGACCTGGATACGCCGGCCATATTGCCACTTATTCCTACTACGCCAGCAGGAGTAACAGCAAGATTTTCATTAGGCGCGGCGGTGAAGGACTGAAAAGTGGCATAATTGTCCCTGAAGATCCCGCGTACACCTAAATCTCCGCTTACTTTTACGTTCTGGGTCTCGGCATAGGCGCTTACTGTGAAGAAAGCGACTAACGCTATGACACAAAGAACTCTTAAAAACTTCATCGTTCCTCCTTAAGTGTCTCTTTTATTTAGGATTATATGCTCTATATTTCAATGCGGGAATGTGGCCCGCTATATATATCATGACCTGCTTTTATCAATAGTGTCACGTTTTGGTAACCTTAGGCTAATCTATTTCATCCCCCCTTCTTTGCCAAGATTTAAGCTACCCGTTGACACTACCACACACAAATTAACTTAACCGTAGGGCAGGTTTAAACCTGCCCTGCTTCTGGTATAGAAGTATACCATAAAGCTAACTTTTGTCAAGAGGATATGACTATTATATTCCTAACTAGCTTCCTTTATTCGGCTTACGATATCTTCTGAATTATGGAATATCTGACCTATCTCATCCGGATTTAAGCCGAGCGTAGTTAGGAATTCCTTTGCGCCTTGATCCGAAATGAGGTCATCCGGAGAGTGCGAATCGTTATCCAATACCATTTTAGCGCCTAATCTCTTAGCAAGGCTTATTACATGGCCATTCGCGGGAGAGTGGCCAAGCCTCGTAGTGATCTCGAGATATGTCCCCTTCTTAGCGGCCAATATCACATCATCATCTGTTATATTTCCTGGATGGGCCAGGATATCACAGCCCGACTCTATCGCGCATCTATTCGTTCCCGGGATGACCGGCTCTGAAACGGTCTCGCCATGGACCACCACGATCCTGGCGCCGTTCTTGCGCGCATACTTAACGAGGATCGGGATCTCTTTAAGCGGTGAGTGCGTAACCTCGACTCCGGGGATCACGAATATCTCCCAGTCTTTATTCAGGACTTTTGAGACCTTCACGATCCGCGGCAGGACGAAATCGATGTTCGATGAGTCAACGTGATCTGTCAGCGCGATTGCAGTGTAACCCTTCACCTGCGCCCTCCTCACGAGCTCGCTCGGCAATAGCTCCCCATCCGAAAGCAATGTGTGCGAATGCAGTTCTATCATATGCAATCAATACTACCATTGACCATCTTCCCGGTCAACAAAATTTGAGCCGAAATATTCTATAGGGTCATGATTGCTAGCAGGCGTGGACCCTGCGGGGAACCGCCTTGCGCGGACATAAATTTACATTGGGCATGTAAATTTATTCGGACCAAATTTTTACAAAAATTTAGCCCTAAGACTTATTATAGCGTCACTGGTCGTATAAATTTTTTGCTGTACCGCCATAAGGTGTAAAAATTTGGTAACACCGCTCCGGCAACTGTCCCCGCAAGGTCCGCCTGCTGATATGCCTAAAGTTTCACATGGTTTTAGAAATATCTAGGCAGGGTAATAGAAAATCGTACTTTACAAGAGGTACTATAAGTTGCTATAATCTTCTTCCATTCGTCGCCCCCGTAGCTCAGATGGATAGAGCACAGGTTTCCTAAACCTGGTGTCGCCTGTTCGACTCAGGCCGGGGGCGCCAAATTTTGCTATGCAAAATTTGATCCTGATCCCGCCTCAAGCCTATAATGAGGCGTGGCGGGAGAAGAACCTCTCCGCATAAAATCTGCCGAAGAACTCCTAGCAGTACTCATCTTTAATGAGCGATGTGACCTGGTAGCCCTTCAGCTTATCACGGCCCTTCAGAGGGAGCAGCTCTATTACGAAAGCTATGCCCGCTACCACGCCGCCCATCTTCTCGACAAGCCCCGCTACGGCCGAAACTGTTCCGCCTGTAGCTAAGAGATCATCCACTATCAAGACTCTCGCGCCTTTAGCAAAAGCATCCTGGTGTATTTGCAAAGTATCCTGCCCGTATTCGAGGTCGTATGTTACGCTGTGCGTCTTGGCGGGGAGCTTGCCTTTCTTTCTTACGGGCACAAGACCGATACCCATCTTATAAGCGACAGCCGCTCCGAAGATAAATCCTCGCGCCTCAACGCTCAAGACTACATCTATTCTTTTATTCTTATATTCATCCGCGATCCTGTCGACCGCCGCGGCGAATGCAAGGCTATCCTGAAGCAGCGTCGTGATATCTTTGAATATTATGCCCTCTTTCGGAAAACCAGGAATATCGCGGATATGTTTCTTCAGGTCTATCATTTCATTCCTCCTTTATAGCCTTCCTTCTCCTGCTGTACCATCATCTCGCGGATCTTCTTCATGGCGGCCGACTCTATCTGGCGCACCCTCTCTCTCGTTATACCGAAATGCTTGGCGGTATCTCTTAAAGTGTGCGGGACCCCGTCTTTCAGGCCAAAGCGAAGACTTAATATCTTGCGTTCGCGTTTCGACATCTTTTCAAGAAGCCCTTTGATCCTTTCCTGCATCAGAAAATTGGAAAGCCCGTCGACTGCCGAGATGATGCTCTCGTCCTCTATCAGGTTCATGAACTCGGTCGTGCCCTCTTCGCCTATGGGCGCATTGAGGCTCGATATCCCGGTCATCATCTTATGCAAAAGCTTTACCCTCTTCATCGGAAGATGCATCTTCTTCGATATCTCGCTTAAGCGAGGTTTTCTCTTTAATAAACTTGTAAGGTGTTCGGTCGTCTTCTTAAAACGCGACATCATCTCTGTAATATAAACCGGGATCCTGACGGTCTTGCCCTGATTGGCGATGGAGCGCGATATATACTGACGTATCCACCATGCAGCGTAGGTAGAGAACCTGTAGCCCCTCTTATGGTTGAACTTCTCGACCGCTTTCATGAGGCCCATATTGCCTTCTTCGATCAGATCGAGAATAGAGACGCCGAGGCCGGAATAGCGCTTGGCTATGTTTATCACGAGCCTAAGATTAGACTGTATCATCTTGGCGCGCGCCAGTTTGTCGCCCTTCTTTATCCTCTTGGCAAGATCGACCTCTTCTTCCGCAGTAAGAAGAGGGATATTTTTTATATCTTTTAAATATGATCTTATCGGATCCATAGTTTTTTGGTTTTAAGTTGTAAGTAGTAAGATAAAATCGAAACTTAAAACTTATAACTTACGACTTACAACTATACTCTACTTTTTCTCCTCAACAGCTGCCTGCGCCGCTGCCAGACGGGCGATCGGAACTCTGAACGGAGAACAGCTCACGTAGTTCATCCCCACCCTGTGGCAGAATTTAACGCTCTCCGGATCACCGCCATGCTCGCCGCATATGCCGACCTTTAACTCTTTGCGTACAGAGCGGCCGCGGTCTATACCTATCTTTATGAGCTCACCTATTCCGTCCTGGTCTATAGTCTGGAACGGGTCGGCGGGCAATATCTTTGAATTAAGATAATCGGGCAGGAAGCTCCCGATATCGTCGCGGCTGAAACCGAACCCCATCTGCGTAAGGTCATTGGTGCCGAACGAGAAGAATTCGGCCGTTCTGGCCATCTCGGCCGCCTGCAAGGCCGCGCGCGGTATCTCTATCATAGTCCCGTACATGAAATCTATTCTTTTTATACCGAACTTTGCCAGCACCTCTTTATAAACTTTATCGACTATCACCTTCTGGTGGTCAAGTTCCGTCTTTGCGCAGGTAACCGGTATCATTATCTCCGGCCTTGCCTTGCCGCCGGCCTTGATTATTTCCGCGGCAGATTCCAATATGGCCCTCACCTGCATCTCCGTGATCTCCGGATATGTAATCCCCAAACGCACGCCGCGGTGTCCCAGCATCGGATTGTTCTCGCTGAGAGATTCAGCGCGCTTATGAAGTTCGCTCATATCTACGCCAAGCTCTTTGGCAAGCGCCTTCAGTTTATCTTCACTGTGCGGAACGAATTCGTGCAGCGGCGGATCCAATAATCTTATCGTGACCGGGTGGCCTTTCATCTCTTCCATGGTAGACTTTATATCGCTCTTCACGAATGGGAATAGCTCATCCAGCGCTTTGCGCCTCTCGGCGACTGTTTTGGACATTATCATCTTGCGCAAAAGGAAGAGTGGCTTATCGCTGCCCTCTCCATAGAACATATGCTCGGTCCTGAATAGCCCTATGCCCTCGGCGCCGAATTTCAAAGCCTGCGCGGTATCCTTTGGAGTGTCGGCGTTTGTGCGGACATTAAGGACCCGCATTTTATCTACAAGTTTCATAAGCTCGGTATAATATTTATTATCTTCGATATTTATATCCACCAGCGGAAGTTTGCCCTGATAGACAAGACCCTTCGTGCCGTTCAGGCATATCCAATCGCCTTCTTTAACAGCAGCGCCTTTCTTGGTTATAAGCGATCTGCCATCATCGCCGATCTCCATCTCGCTGCAGCCTACTATACAGCACTTGCCCCATCCCCGCGCAACGAGCGCCGCGTGGGATGTCATGCCGCCCTTGCTCGTAAGTATAGCTTGAGCTTTATGCATTCCATCGACATCTTCCGGCGAAGTCTCTTCGCGGACCAATATCACTTTTTCTCCCCTCGCGGCCCATTCAACGGCATCCTTTGACGTAAAGACCGCTCTGCCGACCGCTCCGCCCGGGCCTGCCGGCAAACCCTTGGCTATAGGCGACGTGCTAAGCTCAGCTTTAGGATCTATCATGGGAAGCAATAGCTCCACCAGCTGATTTGGCGCCACGCGCATCACTGCCGTCTTTGCATCAATAAGTTTATCTTTGTACATATCCACAGCCATACGTACCGCCGAGACGCCGTTACGTTTCCCCACGCGGCACTGCAGCATGAATAGCTTGCCCTTCTCTATCGTGAACTCAATATCCTGCATATCATGATAATGTTTCTCAAGCCTTAACCGTATACTGTCGAGTTCCTTATATATCTTAGGCATTATCTCATTCAAAGTAGGAAGAAGCCTACTCTGATCATTCTTTGAATAATCGTTTATAGGGGATGGAGTGCGTATACCGGCCACGACGTCTTCGCCTTGAGCATTGACCAGATACTCACCATAGAATTGGTTCTCACCATTTCCAGGGTTGCGGCTGAAAGCAACGCCTGTGGCGCAATCGTCACCCATGTTGCCGAATACCATCGATTGCACTGTGACGGCGGTGCCCCACTCGTCCGGTATTCTCTCGATGCGGCGATACTCTATCGCGCGCTTCCCGTTCCAGCTTGCAAAGACCGCTCCCACACCGCCCCAAAGCTGCTCCTCGGCATCGTCCGGGAACGGTTTCCCGAGAACGTCTTTAACTGTTCTTTTAAAATCCACGACCAGCGCTTTAAGATCCGACGCTGTGAGGTCCGTGTCTGACTTATACCCCTTCGATTGTTTGACCTTATCCAGTTTCTCGTCGAGCACCTTGCGTATGCCCTTGCCGCCCTTTGGCTCAATGCCGGCGGCCTTCTCCATGACAACGTCGGAGTACATCATGATAAGGCGCCGATATGCGTCGTAAACGAACCTTTCGTTCTTCGTCAACGCTACGAACCCGGCTATCGTCTTCTCCGTCAACCCGACGTTCAATACCGTCTCCATCATGCCGGGCATCGACTT
>Ga0209777_10004983_pt1 | contig 15493 bp, 17 predicted proteins | sample FrelakmetHBP12HB_FD_187147 | JGI IMG/M metagenome (GOLD analysis project Ga0209777, IMG submission 187147) | Freshwater lake sediment microbial communities from the University of Notre Dame, USA, for methane emissions studies -HBP12 HB (SPAdes)... | ecosystem: Environmental > Aquatic >... | reverse complement strand
CTGAACAGGGTTGGGTCCGCCGTGTTTGCTTCAAACATGCCATAGTGGTTGGGCACGACGACTTTGGGGCGTAGCAGTCGGGTGAATTTAATGGCCTCGTCGATCCCCATGTTACCCATGCCACCATTTATGCAGACGAGCATAATTTCGATGTTGTACTTGCTGAGGTAGAAGAGGAAGTCGTGGAATCCTGTGTCGCCGCTGTGGTAGACGTTGATCCCGTTCTCGGTCGTGATGATGAAGCCCTCGGAGTCGAGCACTGAGTCGTCAGTGGGAATGCAGAAGGTGCCTCTGAGGTGGATGCCATCGAGATCAACATAGTCTCCGACATTGACCTCGTGGATTGACCCCCTTTTTACTCCTAGCTTCTCGAGGCTCGTGACCACGTTCCTTGGTCCGACGAAGGTCTTGACGTTTCCGGCGGGAATCTTCTCGATGGACTTGAGATCCGCGTGGTCTATGTGGTTGTGTGTGGATATGTATAGGTCACATTTGATCTCTTCTGGTTCGATAGGCGGCGGAATCATTCTGATGTTACCCCCCGATAGGTAGGAGTCGATTATTAGTATCTTCCCTTTCGGGGTCTTCATTATGTATCCTGCTTGGCCTATCCACCAAATCGCCATCTGGCCAGACTCAACTTTGGTGGATATCACCTCGTCCATGAGTGGAGTCTGCTGTGGGGTCATGGTTGCTAGTATGTTGGTGTTATTCTTGAGTCTTTGTTGTAAGCAGGTGGGTTGACATGGGTTGTGTGTGAGCTAAAATATGGGAGTTGATATAGTTGCTCGCGTATCGGAATCAGTATTCGGGGAACTTATCGTGAAGAAGTTGATCAACAGACCCGGCGACGAAGTCAGAGAGATGTTGGATGGAATGGCTTTAGCCTATCCTGGGATCGTGAGGAAGATCCCTGAGTGGAACACTCTTGTGAGGCTTGAGGCTCCGATATTTGGTAAGGTCGCGTTGGTGAGTGGCGGTGGCAGCGGTCATGAGCCTGCCCACGCGGGTTATGTTGGGAGAGGGATGCTGACCGCTGCGTGCTGCGGTGAGGTCTTCACATCGCCTCCGGTCCCCCAGATCCTCGCAGCGATAAAAGCTGTAGATGGGGGCGAGGGTACACTTCTGATAATTAAAAACTATTCTGGTGATGTGATGAATTTCAGAACTGCGGCGCAGATGGCACGGAGCAGTGGGATAAAGATCGAATGGGTCATCGTCAACGATGATGTGGCTATTGACAAGCCCGAGCTTCGCAGGGGCATCTCGGGGACGGTCTGCGTCCATAAGTGTGCTGGGGCGAAGGCAGAAGAGGGCGCGACGCTCGAGGAGGTAAAGGCCGTCGCACAGAAGGTTATAGTTAATGTCAGGTCCATGGGTTGTGCTCTTACTTCCTGCATCGTGCCTCGGGTGGGAATAAATAGCTTCGACCTCGGGTCGGATGAGATGGAGTTGGGGACCGGGATACATGGTGAACGCGGCGTTAAGCGTGTGAAGATGATGACCGCTGATGGGGTGGCTGACACATTGACGGATGCCTGTGTAAAGGATCTGAGGCTGCAGTCGGGGGATGAGGTCGCTGTTCTCGCCCAAGGGAACGGTGGGACGCCTTTCATGGAGAAGTTCATTTTCTATAGGCAGGTTCATAGAAACCTGATGGAAAAGGGGGTCAAGATCTACACGTCTTGGATAGGAGAGTTCATGTCGTCCCTTGAGATGGCTGGAGCCTCGGTCACTCTTCTGAAGTTAGACGAGGAGCTGAAGAGGCTCCTCACGGCACCGTCGGAGACGATGGCGATCAAACAGCCAGGCCCGATATTATTTTAAACCTTAACCTTTTCCTCTCGATGTAGCAACGAGATTACGGGATGGGCTTTGCCAGCAGACCAGATCGACTCAAAGACGCTGATCCAGATGATGGATAACGTTCTCAAGGTGATGATAGCGAACGAGAGCTACCTGACCCGCTTAGACGCAGAGATTGGGGATGCGGACCATGGTATAAACATGATCAGGGGCTTCACGTTGGTGCACGAGAGGCTTTCAATTCTCGTTGACCCTGATGTAGAAGAGATCCTCACAACTGTCGGGATGGCACTAATGGAGGGTGCTGGTGGTTCGTCGGGAGCACTCTATGGGACGTTCTTCGGTCAAGCGGGTCAACCTCTGCATAAGAAGAAGGGGATCGATAAGAGCGATTTAGCCATAGTCTTCTCCGCGGGGTACGCCGCGATGGTTGAGATAAGTGGTGGAACCAAGCCTGGGGAGAAGACGATGATTGATACACTCTACCCCGCAGTTCAGTCGTTTAATGAGTCTGCAGGTGCTGAGGGGGTCACACTTCTGGGTGCTCTTGATAGTGCGGTGACCGCCGCGAGGGTTGGCATGGAAAGCACCATCGACCTCGTTGCGACGAGAGGGAGGGCTGCCTACCTCGGGGAGAGGAGCAAGGGCCACCAGGATATCGGCGCCACGACGATGTACCTGATAATCAGGACGATGCTCGACACCCTTGAGGGGAGGGTCGGAGTCAGGGTTGCGAAGTACGGTCCGGATGGGGCTATCCTCGAAGAGACTTACATATAGTGGGCACCCCCTCTCTTGGATCACAAATGAACAAGTTTTAGATCCCTTTGCCTTAAGGTGGATTTTAAAGGGTCCAATTGTTATAGGAAACGTGTCGTTTAATGTACCTTTTCGTATTGCCCTATTTACTCTACCTTTTCACGCCCTTTTCTTGATCGGACCAAACAAGAGAACCATCGATAGGAGGGGGGAAGGTTGTTAATAACAAGAAAAGACCCCTTCAATTTTATGCCCATATTTTCGGATCAGTCAGTACCCGGTGAGATAAAGGGCTGTGCTTGCGGCGCGGTGAGGTGTGAATCAAAGCGCGCGCGCTAGCTCCCTCCTAGCTATGAGTACACTGCCCAAGCTGGAGACTAGACTCATAAAAATCTTAAACAGGGTCAACCCAATAGCATGGTGATCCCCATGCCATCCAAGCTCGACAAGGGTAAGAAGGTTGTCATAAGCCTCGAAGAGGAGATCGTCAGGAGCGACGGTTCCAAGATAAAGATGCGCGAGTTCGTGAAGGAGATGCTCGCCTATAACCCGGAGTTCATGATTGAGACGAGTCCCAAAGGTGAGACATGGTATCTCCATAAGAAGGACAAGTAGCTGAGCGATTCCTAAACCCTTAAAGCGGTCTCTTCATCATTTTTAGTCGATCCTGTTGGCGATTCGAGCACTCTATCTGGAAGTTGGTGACGGTCGACATAAGGCAGCTGAGATATGCCTAAAGTGCGGCGTCTGTTGCAACGTGGCCCACAGCTGCCACGTCATGTTCGATCACCGCTTCAACCCGAGGTACACCTTCGTCTACGACTGCCTCGCCTCCGACAAGGGGGTCTCGAATACTAACATCTGGCTCTGCGTCAGCTGCCACAAGTGCGAGGAAACTTGTCCCTACGAGGTCTCCCCAATCCACTTCATAGAGGCCCTTAAAGGGAATGCACTCAGCCTCGGCTTGGTCCACCCAACGATTAGAGCGGAGGTCACCCAGATCGTGACGACGGGATTTGCCTTCCCTGTTACAGGTGCGACCGAGAGGCAGAGGCAGGCGCTTAACCTTAAACCCCTCGCATCGAAGGCAGTAGCCAATCTCGGGAAGATCGCCGAAAGGACCGGCTTCTCTGAAAGGCTGAAGGAGAGGCAGCCTTGAAGTACGCTCTATTCCTAGGTTGTTTCATCCCCGTCCGCCTCCCCCACCTTGAAGCTGTAGCCCGCAAGGTCCTACCCGATTTGGGTGTCGAGCTAATGGATGTCGATGGATTCAGTTGCTGCCCCGAGCCTGTCGGGTTCCTCACCGATAGGATCACCGGCCTTGCTGTCGCTGCGAGGAACATCAGCCTCGCTGAGGAGGCTGGTTTGGATATAATTACTCTCTGCAACGGCTGCACCTACACTCTAAGGCAGGCGAATCAGACCCTGAAGGCCGATGCCGCGTTGAGGGAGAGAGTTAACGGTATACTCGCCGAGACAGACCACCAGTTCAGGGGAACAATAGAGGTTAGGCACTACGCTCAGGTCCTTTCCCAGATTGTAGGTATTGATAAAATCGAGTCGATCGTAAAAAAGCCGTTGACGGGGATACATATTGCCTGTCACCCCGGCTGCCACATCGTTAGTCCTCCGGAAGTTATGGGATTCGATGACCCCCTTGACCCGATGGTACTCGACGGGATGATCTCAGCCCTCGGCGCTGAGCCAGTTGACTGGGATAGGAAGACCACATGCTGCGGCTGGACCCTAACAAACTACGGGGATAAGGAATCGGCGAATAGGCTCCTCGGAGCCAAACTAGAGGCGATGCATGCTGCTAGTGCTGACTGCTCGGTGGTCATCTGTCCCCAGTGCTTCTACCAGTTCGACACCGGCCAGATGCTGGCGGCAAGGGAGTTGAAGATCGAGTATAAGATACCGACACTCTATTACCTCCAACTACTCGCCTTGGCGATGGGCCAAGACCTCGATGCGTCTGGTATTATGCAGCATAGGGTGAAGGATACTACTCTAGAGGAGAAGCTTAGGAGGCTCACGGCATGAAGGTTACGACGGTCTGTCCGTACTGTGGCGTCGGCTGTCTCCTATATCTCCACGTCAGGGATGGAAAAGTCGTTGGCGTCCTACCGCACCCGATGGGCCCAGGCGAAGGTCGCCTCTGCATCAAGGGATGGAGCGCCCACGAATTCATTCATCACCCAGACAGGTTAAAGAAACCGCTGATCCGCGAAGGCTCTGGCTTCAGGGAGGCGACCTGGGATGAGGCCTTAGACCTCGTCGCCTCGAAGATCATGGAAACGAGAGAGAGGTTCAGCCCCGACTCGATCGCCGTCCTCGCCTCAGCCAAGGCAACAAATGAGGAGAACTATTTGATGCAGAAGCTCGCCCGGGCCGCAATAGGCACTAACAACGTCGATCACTGCGCCAGACTCTGCCATAGCAGTACCGTTACAGGTCTCACTCGCGCTTTCGGGAGCGGCGCCATGACGAACAGCCAGGAGGATCTAGAGGAGGCCGACGCGTTCCTCGTCATCGGTTCGAACACCACGGAGCAGCACCCGCTCCTAGCGAGGCGCATCATAAAGGCAGTAAACAATGGGGCTAAACTGATCGTAGCCGACCCTAGGACTATCCCGCTCACGGAGTATGCGTCGCTACACCTCATCCATAAGCCGGGTACCGATATTGCCCTCCTAAATGCGATTATGAATGTCATCATCACGGAGGGGCTACAGGACGACGAGTTCATCAGGACACGCACGGAGGGCTACGAGGCTCTCCGGGAGCACGTGAAGAGGTATACGCCCGAGTTCGCAGAGGGTATTACTGACGTCCCCGCGGGGAAGATCAGGGAGGCTGCTCGAATCTATGGCTCCGCTGAGAGAGCATCGATCCTCTTCAGCATGGGTATAACACAGCACATAACCGGAGTCAACAACGTCATCAGCACAGCGAATCTCGCTATGCTCACTGGCAACATTGGCCGTCGCGGCACAGGCGTCAACCCGCTACGCGGTCAGAACAACGTACAGGGCGCATGTGATGTTGGTGCACTTCCTGATCTACTTCCTGGATACCAGAGGGTAGCTGATCCCGACGCGAGGAAACGCTTAGGCGACGCCTGGGGCGCAGAAGTCCCCTCCAGTCCCGGCCTCACCCTAACCGAGAAGGTCGACGGCGCTGGCGAGAAGGTTAAAGTCATGTTCGTTATGGGGGAGAACCCAGTTATGTCGGACCCCGACTCCAACCATGTGAGAACGCAGCTGGCGAAGCTCGACTTTCTCGTCGTCTCCGAGCTCTTTATGAGTGAAACAGCGGAGGTCGCAGACGTGGTGCTCCCTGCCGCCAGTTTCGCTGAGAAGGACGGCACTTACACTGCAACAGATCGTCGCATTCAACTCCTCCACAAAGCTATAGAACCCGTGGGTGACTCGAAACCCGACTGGTGGATTCTCAGCCAACTTTCGGAGAAGCTAGGATACAATATGGGGTGCAGCCACCCCTCCGAGATAATGGACGAGATCGCCAGTGTCTCTTCAATCTACCGTGGCGTGAGTTTCGCTAGGCTCGAGGGTGGTGTACTAAGGTGGCCCGTTCCCACACAGGAGCACCCCGGTACAATCATACTCCACACTGAAAGGTTCAGCCGAGGCCTCGGCAGGTTCCATGTGGTTGAGCACAGGCCTCCCGCGGAGGAGCCCGACGCCGATTATCCGCTCATCCTCACCACAGGGCGCATCCTCTTCCACTGGCACACAGGCACAATGACCCGCCGAAGCCCCACATTAACCGACCAGATCAATGAGGCCTTCGTCGAGGTCAGCGAAAAGGATGCAGAGAGGCTTGGAGTCAAATACGATCAGATGGTCAGAGTCGCTAGTAAGCGGGGGGAGATAACTCTACGCGCTCACGTAACCGATAAGATCAAGGAGGGTGTCGTCTTCATCCCCTTCCACTTCGTTGAGGCTCAGGCAAATATCCTCACAAACAACGCAGTCGACGCCGAGTCGAAGATACCCGAATACAAAGTTTGCGCCGTCAGTTTGATGCTGGCCTAGGCCTCCTTCTCAAACATTAAATTCACCTTCATATAGGGTAGCCCATGGTCAAGACATACCATATGCGCCGTGGCGATAAGGAGATCAAGGACAGGAAGAAGCTGGAGAGGATCCTGAAGGAGACAAACTTCGTTACTCTAGCCCTCGCAAAAGATAACGTCCCATATGTTGTCAGCCTAAGCCACAGCTACGACGAGGAGGCGAGCTGCCTCTATTTCCACTGTGCCTCTGAAGGGAAGAAGCTCGACTTCATGCGGGGTAACCCACTGGTCTGGGGTCAGGCTCTCATTGACCACGGCTACCTTGAAGGTCAGTGCACCCACCTCTACGTCTCCGCAATGTTCAAGGGTCGTATCGAGTTTATCGAGGATTTCGACGAGAAGAAGAAAGCGCTTAAGCATATGATCATTCATCAAGACAAAAAACCCGAAACCCTGATGCCGAGGCTAACGGGTCTCGAGAGTGGCGGCGCACTCGGCAAAACGATCGTTGGCAGGATAGTCGTTGAGGAGTTGACTGGAAAGAAGTCGGCAGAGGTCGCGTTCTAACCATTTTTCAGGTAATGTTATTAATCGCCTTCCTTTTCAGAGAACTGAGGAGATTTATCGCAAATGGTTAATTGTGAGAAGTGTGGCGCCGAGCTCACGGAGGGCGCGGCGTTCTGCCAGAAGTGCGGTGCATCTGTTACTGTAGCCCCACCAGTCGCGCTCGAGATTCCTCCCACGTCTGCGACGCCCCCGTCGACCACGCCACAGAGGATCATCAACCTAGCTGGTTGGGGAAGTAGGATAATCGCCTACATAATAGACGCAATAATATTCGGGATAATCTTCGCCATAATCGAGGGCATATTCTACCTACCGACAATAATCTTCTATGGAGGGGCCCCTTACATGAACTACACTCCGTTCACCAGCTCGGGCCTTCGCGATATCGCCTTCTTCATCTACTTCATAGTGATGGACCACGGCTACGGCGCCAGCATAGGGAAGATGATCATGAGGATCAGGGTCACCAACCTCGATGGTGGCCCTATAACCCTCGGGCAGGCGGTTATCGAGTCTATTGGCAAGGCCTTCGGTCCGTTGATCATCTTGGATGTCATCTTGGGCTGGATCTTCACGACCCAGCGGAGTCAGAGGATATTCACATTCCTCGCCCAGACCATCGTCGTCAAGGACAAATCGCTTCGTTAATTTTTTCTAACCGTGCCCATTAGAGCGCGCACGAGTGCTCGACATATCAGGTTTCTTGGGTAACTTCATACCTGTTACCGGAAGCAGAGTAATAGGAGGCGTCGTCTTCGTGGTGACCGATTACTAGAATTTATAGCTTTAAGAAGTAGAAACGCGAGATCATGGTTTAAATTTCATCAATTTTAGGCGAAATATCGAGTTTTTCAATTATCAGGTTATAAAAAGGCGTTTTTCGAGAGCTAAAATGAAACCATTTTTAAGCGTCGCACAACCCTACCGTAAGAAGAGGTCGGTATTTGGGAAAGAAGAAAGTTCTGAGCGAAAAGAGCCTTCATACGATGGTTCTGCCCTCGGTAAACGACACCCTGGGTATTGCGCAGAAGATGCTCGGCTACGATCGAGTAATGGTAAAGTGTCAGGACGGTCACACGCGTGTCTGCAGGATACGTGGGAAGATGAAGCGCCGCACCTGGATACGGGAAGGAGACACCGTTCTCGTCAGCCCTTGGGACTTCCAGAGCGACGAGCGAGGCGAGATATTTTGGCGTTACACGCAGGGTCAGGTCGAGGAGCTAAGGCAGAAGGGTCTCCTCAAAGTAGATTAGATGTTGACTAGAGATAATTCCCTCATATTTTAGTTTTCATTATTTACTTATTGCTCTTCTATTATATTCTCTTTTGTGCTTCTCCTTTTATGTTCACACTTATTTATCTAATTTAACATACTAAACTATATCTATCTATATATGTGCTGAGTATGGTGGAGACTAATTCGCAGAACACACTTATGCTCATACTTTTAGTATTCTAGATGAAGGAGTTTTTGGAAATTGGCTCAAGATGATATTTACACTGTAAAGGTACTGGTGTAAAAAATTGAGGTTACTCTTATATAGAGAGAGTAACTCACCCAGATAATATAACTCAAAAGTTCAAGCTGGATTTTATTAAATAAACTTATTAACTAATACTGATTATAAATATTGAGGATGAACAAAATTGGCTGATGTGTCATTCAAGTTAGAAGATGTTGATAAGAAACCGAGTAGGAGGTACCGAAAGGGCAGCAAATATGATCCAATCATCGACAAGTTTCTCAGTGGCAAGTCTAAACTAGTCAAGGTTGAGGCCACCGGTAAGGACGCTAACTACCTGAGAACACAGTTGAAGAAGCGGATCGATGCCAGAGACATACGCAACGAGATCGACGTCTCTGTTGTAAACAACATCACCTACTTGGAGAAGAAGTGAAAAATCAATATATCAAACACCGGCGAAACCAAATGTCAGATAAGCAGACTCAAGATAAGATGTTAGCTGAGCTATCCCAGATACGTGAGTTACTAACCCCAAAGCCCGCCCCACCACCCGCGACGCCGGCTAAGAAGACCTTCATGGAGGAGTTCATTGATTTCCTGAACAAGTATGGAGTAGTTGGACTGGCTATCGCGTTCATCATAGGCAGCGCAGCCAGCGCACTCATTTCAGCACTCGTAAACGATCTTCTAATGCCAGTCATTGGCGTGCTGATTCCAGGTGGGGCATGGAGGACGACAGAATTCGACGTTGGTCCGATAAAGTTCCTGCTGGGTGACTTCGTTGGTGCACTGATCAACTTTATTATCATAGCCCTTGTAGTCTTCCTGCTGGCCAAGCAGCTGTCGAAGACGAGGCTCAAGTAATTTCAACTTTTTTTAATTAATTTAGAGGCTAGAAGTTCCCTTGTATAAAGTTTTAAGATATGGCAACAAATCCGCGTTTAAAGTGCACGAATCAACGAAATCACATTGATTTACATCCTAAAAAACTGAAGACATAATCAAGCAGCTTTCTCGTAAGTAATCTCTATTCGAATACATATCATATCAGTTCTCTCGACGACGCCATCATATTTTTAGGTAAATTGCTTATCAAACATATTAAAACTCCTGATTTTTAAATACCTAAACGTGCTTACATGGCGCGCGCGCTTCGAAATGGCCATTGTAGCAATCACGGAGGCAACAAATCTCCCTAGCCGCTGCATATCGGATTAGGTCTCGAATTATACAGCGATTCGGAGAACCCATAGGGAGTCAATGGATTTTCTCTGAGCCCCTCACACTCGCGACGTGTCTATGGAGGATCTGTGTTTATGTGGTCTCTCCCGCCAGAAATTATCCATTAAAACTGGTCATTTTTCTAGTGAATCACTTTCTAGTGTACAATTCATAACTTGGATCATTCTATTATCATCTTTAAATTAGTAAGCATATGTAGAATCTGAGTGCAGTCTCATGTTTTCTTAAAATTAGATTATTGTTCGTGAATCTTAATATGCTCCCTAAGTCGATTAACGATGGAACAGTGCGTCAATAATAATCCCTCCGTGAATGATATTGAAGAACTCCAAAGAGATTACGGGTAACGCCCTCAGGACATACCTCTACCTTGTAACACATGGCCCAAGTGAACTCAGGGATGTTCAGAGGGGTGTGGGGCTTTCAACCCCCTCTTTAGCATCTTACCATCTTAGCAGACTCGTTGATGCAGGTTACGTTGTGCAGGATGAGGAGGGGAGGTACGTCGCATCGAAGGAGGCTTCCACAGAGATTCTCGAGGGGTATGTTAGGGTGGGTACCGCCTTGGTCCCACAGTTTCTATTCTTCGCGATTCTCTTCACTATTCTGATTGTCTTCTTCTCGATGGAGGCACTCTTCTCTAGTGGATTCACTATTTACCTTGTCGTGGCATCTCTCGTGGTGGTTGCGCTTCTCTGGTATGAGTCTTTTAGGCTTTGGCGTAGGTTGGTTGTTGATTCAAACAGGAAGCAGTTGAGTACCTAAAGTGGCTATTCAAGGATCTTGAAAGAGCCTTCAATGATGTTGAAGAGTCATTAAAATGTGTAGCATCATATAGGAAGTCAACACGCCTAGTAACCTAGGTAATGTAGATGGCAACAAGGAATCTTGCATTGAAGTATGGTGTGGCTGCGGTTGTTGTGGCTCTTGCCATAATTGGGACTTCCCTCTACGCAAACACCATGTTGAATCCAACTGGTCTGTCTATGCAGAGTGGCCAGACGAACTTTCTCGTGATGCTGACTGATCCACCGAATGTTCCAAGGGGAACTACAGAGCTTAATGTGACCTATTCTGGTATCCAGCTGGATGTGGTGCCTAGCAGTGGCTCGTCCTACTGGGTGGCGGCTCAGGACTCTGGGAGGATTAACTTGCTCTCCCTAGTCAATATGACCCAGACAATAGCCAGTGTGAACCTGCCAACGGGCTCATCCGTTGATAAGCTTCAGTTTAAGCTCTCGTCCGCTGAGGCGAAGATCAATAGTGTAGTTTATCCAGTGACGATGCTTTCGGATAATTTGCTGATCTCTATTAAGCAAACGAAGCTTAACGGGACTAAGACTGGGGCCCTTATTGATCTGCGGCCAACCCTTGTCCAGATCGACGCTACTAACTCAACTGGAGGCTTGGTCAGCTATTACGTGTTGTCCCCAAGCGCCTCCGCGATCGTGAAGTCTAACATATCCGATAATGAGGTAAAAATCGGCTCAAAATGGAGGATAGGCAATAATGATAACGACAAGCTGGATCAGGAGTTCCGAAGGGCTTCGAACAACGTAACAGTGACAATGTCGAGTCTCTCAGTTAAAGGCAACGTCACATCTCTGAGTGTAACAATTAAGAACATTGGTAAAGCCAACGCGACGCTCTCCAGTCTCACCATCAGTGGGGACTTCAACGTCACCTCCTCAATTGCAGGTTATGGGCAGCAGAATGGAAAGGGTAAGTCGGGTAAACCTGGTATTGGTGGCATGGGCGGTGGTCTGATGGGGATGGGTCACCCTGACGTTGTGCCCTTCAGGATAAGTGGTAATACTCTGACTCCGATATTCGGTGACATGTTCCCGATGGCCGAGATAGGTTCCTCGAGGTTGGTCTTAAAGCCGGGATCGACAGCGACACTGACCTTCACTGGGGTCATAAGCCTACACATCGATGGCCGCGGGAGGTCTCCCAAGGTGGCTATAACTCCGGTTAAGGGGAGCAAATACACGATTCGGATGATGGGTGAGGGTTTCAAGACCTTCACAGTTACAGCGTCTTAGCCCTCATTTTTCATACCATAACCTAGTCGTTATATTCATTTTCCATCACTATTGTTTGATTCAGATGGTAGCCGAGATTCCCGAGAGTCACGCTGATCTCCTGCGGAGCACTGTAGATGTCGTCCTCACGACCGTCTCATCGAAGGGCTACCCTCAGAGCACTCTCGTCTGGTGTAGCTTCGACGACGAATACGTCCTGATGAACACGGGCATAGGTTACAAGAAGGAGAGGAACATGAGGAGGAACCCACGCGTCTCCGTATTCGCCGTCGACCCAGCCGACAAGATGAGGTGGATAGAGGTTCAGGGGGACGCGGAGCTCATCGAGGAGGGAGCTCTCGAGCATCTTAACATGTTGTCGAACGCCTACAGGGGTAGGGATTTCTACGATTTAATGCCGGAGCTGAGGGGGAAAGAGATCAGGGTTATTGTGAGGGTGACTCCGCTAAAGGTCCACGTCGGTGAAGGATAATGAGAAGGATCCGTGACAAACTTGTGTCCTGTGAAGCACATCTCGTCGTGCATACACAGGAGGAACGGGTTTTCAGCGAGGTACACACGTATTTACTTTGGTAGTGGAGTTGGCACAACTCCACCTGAATTGTAGACAGCTACGCCATAGGGGAAGGAAAAAGAGACGTCCTTCCCGTAGAACGTGGTCGCCCCTTCCTTGTAGTCGATGAGGCTAGCGGTCACTGAGATGGTGTTGGTGCTCTTGTCTATCACACACTTGAAATCGATAACATGGATCGAAGTCGAGTCGGATGTAACTGTAACCTCATTGGCCTTTATTGTGGTTACCCCGTTCTGCGTGCTTACAGTGAGACCAGTGTAGGTTCCATCATTGGCGTTCATGAGGAGTTGAACGATGTACTGGACTACGTAGTCAGGTCCGGAGTAGAGTATGGGGTATGGGTAAGTAATGATTGAGGGTAAGACGGAGGTTGTGCCTCCGACGTCAACCGGCTTGGTTTCGTTCGCTGGAATGAAGGGCGAGACAACGATCGGACCCCCGATGTATGTGCCGTTAGTAGTTACTCTGATTGATGGGCTGGGAACGTATGTGATAGATGATTGTGTGTTGAAACTGGTCCAAGTAGAATTGGGTTGGGCTAATACGACCCCCACGCACAGTGATGCGAGGGCGGTGATTACTGATAGGAGAATTACCCGCGAGGTGTTCATATTCATCATATTACAAAGTCGTCTTTGGATAGATGAACCTACATTTTAGAACGGTTGGAACCTCGTGTATTATTTTTTAGAACAGTCAGAAATGAAAAAATGCGATTCGCGCTCGAAGGCTTCACATCCACTCGTCATTTATCGCGCCATCTTTATCTATGATGTCTAGGTAGTTCCTAATTCCGCTCAACGCCCTCTCGGCTTCTCGCCTCTTCTTCCACCTGTTGTTTAGGTGCTCGGCTTCTCCCACAAAAATTTCCCGAAAATCCTCCCCCTGCTCCTCTGACACCAGCCCGACCTCCATGAGGTACCCTAGGTAATCCTCGAATATCCAGTCGGGTGAAGGCGTGAATGCCGGTCCAAGATCCTGAGGGTATGCCCCGGTGAGGTCTTCTAGTATGGATCTAGTTGCCTCCCTCGAGAGGAGGTAAGATGTGAGGTATTCGCCGGCCTCAAACCGGCTCTGAGCGAGGTCGAGGAGCAGCTTGGATGCGTCCAGCTTCTTGGGTGCGATGTGGAGTTGAATGATTTCTTCGAATACCTCCCTTAGGCCTTGGTTGAAGGTCAGCCCCAGACTCTCCGCTATGTTTAGTACTCTTAGCATCTGAGCAGCCATCACGGGGTCCAGTCGAGTGGCGAAGCGGGCCGCTTCCTCTACCCTAGGCATGAAGTCGCTGACGACTCGTCTGGCGTAGTCGATTTCGTCGATGTGAAGGAGTACTGGTTCCACGAGATTGCTTAGTTGATTGGCATAGGATATGATACCCCGTAGTCTAGCTCTTGTGCCCTCCTTGTGTGTTAGTGCTTTTTCATAGGTGCCCTGGTTTCTCTCGATTATCCTTTTTGAGGCCTTTAGGATCAGTTGTTTCGCCTTTTTTCTTGTCTCATGGTCGTTGTGAAGTAGCATGTCGTATTGGTCTAGGGTTTTTAGGAGTGAGTTCAAGGTCAGGTTTGTCCTCGCTGCATAGTCCCGTTTTTCGAGTGATGTTTCTATTCTTGTTATCCAACTGTCGGTCTCGACCTTGCGCTCTGAAGCCATGGGTGATCAGGTGTGGTTTGATAGTAATCACAGGTTGTTTTCATGAAATGAGAAATACTCAGTCTGAAAGATGAGTAAAGTATCTTGTATTGATTTGTTGGGGGATCGATTCGAGTTAATAAGTGATCATTCAGTATGAGAGTTTTCACTGCGTTGCATACAGTAGTTGTTTTATATAGTTTCATATGTGTCCCTGAACCCCCGGTTTTCTCCATGAGATCACTACTCTGACCTGATGATTGAGAACTAGTGCCTCATTATTTGCTTAGGTTTAAGATCTCGCGTACCCTCTTTCATTAAATCGAGTAGATAGTTGTTCAAAGCGCTCACCAGCCCACCTATATCACTCTCTTGAGGGTGCAATGTGCTCGCTCCCCACTCAGTGAACTTATCGAAGGGCGGTGGAGATTCCACTAAAAGGCATATGGTGCCACCAGTTTTTACCTGGCAGTATTTGCTCGCGAGGATGATTCCTTCGACCTCATCGATCTCGTATTGTTGGGTATTCAGTACCTGGAGAACTTTTCTTCTGTTCTCATCGATGTGGTTCATGATTAATTGATTTAGTTTCTTCATTCTTATAGGTTGTGTGTTAAGTGAAAGTTGCTAAACTTTGATTTTCTCCATACTGTCGATGGGTTAAAGTGTAAAGCAACTCGCGCAGTAAGTCGGTTTAGCTGAGGTTTTTAGTATATAATTGAGCGATTCTCTAAGACCCGTTCGTTAGTGTTAATAACGGATTAAATCCTGATCTCAAACATGGTCTCTTGGGGCGCGGCTTTCAGGACTACTGTTAAAATCTTTGGCTACTGGATCCTTTTCGGAATCCTAGGCGCTGTGCTCTATTTCGTCGGAGGGGCGGCAATTGTCTCGCAGTTTAGACAGCCTTCCCCCGGTGTGAATTACATTCAGCTGATCGCGGGTGGTCTCGTAATACTTGTCGCTACGATTCTACTAATGATGGCCTCATTAGCTGTTCCAATAAAGTTCGTGACAGAGTTGATCGTTGACGAAGTGAAAAATTTTGGGGGATTAGGCTCTTCGCGGGTGTGCACAAATTGCGGTGTTGTTAATCCCCGTAAAGCGGGATTCTGTTCTAACTGCAGAGCTACATTTGAGGACGTTGCCGTGGGGGTGAAAAAGGATAGTCCAGTTAATGCTGCACCAAAGGGTGTGATTGCTAGCTCTCCTTCTGGGGTGGTGAGCGAGAAGCCAAGTGAGCCTCCGGAAGTTGTTCCGGTCACTCAAGAGTCCACAGCCCTGAAGTTAGAGGAAGCCGTGAAACCCACGGGTTACGTTGTGTCAACCATCAAGCCTCAGGTTGTCCCCGTTGAGCCGAAACCGG
>Ga0209777_10004982_pt1 | contig 15499 bp, 12 predicted proteins | sample FrelakmetHBP12HB_FD_187147 | JGI IMG/M metagenome (GOLD analysis project Ga0209777, IMG submission 187147) | Freshwater lake sediment microbial communities from the University of Notre Dame, USA, for methane emissions studies -HBP12 HB (SPAdes)... | ecosystem: Environmental > Aquatic >... | reverse complement strand
GCGGCAATCAATCTGCCGGAACTGCGTCGCCAACCCCGGGTCCCATTTGGGGCGCTGCTGGAGGCTGGTCTGCTCCAGCCGGGACAAAGGTTGTATTTCGCCAAAGACGAGTCCGTCGTTGCAACAATCTTGGCTAATGGACAGCTTCAATGCGGCAGCCAAACGGGTTCCATTCATGCAGTTGCCAAATCGCTCTTTGACGGTGCTCCCGCTAACGGCTGGGATAGCTGGCTATACGAAAATAGCGGGAAAAAGTTGGTCATCAATACCCTGAGACAAATCATCCAAGAAAAGGGATAGAACAAGGCATATTAAAAAAAATGAAACAACAACGCTCTGTACGTAAAATTAACTGGTTCGTTCTCGGCCTTATTGGTTTGGCCATTTTTGCGATCGGCGCTTATTTCTGGGTGACCATTCTGATGGACTCGGCCCAGTCCTACCGTTCCCCTTTGGCGAATACGCCGCCCACGCCGGGTCAGGCCTTAGGCATACCCTTCACGCACCGATTAGTGGTCGTCTTGATCGACGCATTACGTTACGACACTTCTACTAAATCCAATGTGATGCCTTTCCTGAACGGACTCCGCGCACAGGGTGCATCGGCTGCCATGCACAGCCAGCCGCCTTCCTTTTCCGCACCCGGATGGACGACCATCCTGACCGGGGCCTGGCCGGATATCAACGACAGCCAGATCTTCAACCCACCCGATGAGTTCAACGTCCGTTCCTTTACACAGGACAACCTCTTTGCTGCCGCCCAGCGCGCGGGTTTGAAAACTGCCGTTTCCGGCTATTTGTGGTTCGAGGGAATGCTCGCCAAGAGTGGTGTGAACGCCAGTTTCTATACTCCCGGTGAAGATAACTCTGCCGATATTGAAGTGGTGACCGCCGCCCTTCCCTGGCTCATCGAAGACTATCAATTGGTGCTCATCCATCTAGACCAGGTGGACTATGCCGGACACTACCAAGGTGGACCGCGCAGCCCGAACTGGAACGCGGCTGCCACCCGCGCCGATAGCATATTAAGTGAAATCGTAGCCAAATTGGACTTGAAACAGGATACCGTTCTTGTGATCTCGGACCACGGACAAATTGACCGCGGTGGGCACGGCGGGCCGGAACCGATCACGCTGGTCGAGCCGTTCGTGTTGGCCGGAGCTGGGGTAGTACCCGGCAATTATGGCGATGTGAACATGGTGGATGTTGCACCCACACTTGCTGCCTTGCTCGGGACAAATATACCGGCCAGCAACCAGGGTCACGTCCTTACGAATATGCTCACTCTAACCTCTGAACAAGATGCGGCGATCCAGGTGGCGCTGAAAGCCCAGCAATCCCAAATATTCACTGCCTATACGAAAGCCATTGGTTCAACGGCCAGCGTAGGAAGCGGTGAAATCGTCTCTGCGACCCAGTCCGCCATGAACCAGGCTCGTCTGACCCGCCTGGGGAGTGAACGGATTTGGCGTAACGTGCTGGCTACCTTTCTGGCCGTCCTGCCCGGTTATCTGTTGTTCCTCCAGAAGGACAAGAAAGTCCTCTGGTCGATGGCTGGTGGAGTGCTTTATGTCCTGCTTTTCAACCTGCGCTATGCTGTCATTGATGGACGCACCTACTCGCTTGCCTCTTTTAATCAAGGTGCCACATACCTTATCATCTACGTTGCCACGACTGCGGCAGTTGCTGTTATTCTCGGTTGGCTGGTCCCGATGTTTGGACTGCGTGCCTTCAAGGCTGGTCCGCGCAAAGGCGCTGAAACCGCACTTGGCTACCTCTGGTTTACCCTTTACCTGCTGGCACTTCCAATTCTTCTCAGCTTCGCTATCAATGGTTCTTCCGTTACCTGGACATTGCCAGAGTTTTACTCGCTTTTTATCGGTTTACTCTCTCTAATCCAATCGATGATTGTCGCCGCGCTTGGTTTGCTATTGGTTGGAGTGTCAGCTGGAATTGCCTGGCTGGCTGCCAGACGAGCCTGATCCCCAATCCCTTCTTTATTGAAAAAGGAGAGATTCGGAAGGAACACAACTATGAATATCAACCTTACTGTTAATGCCACCCAACATGCACTTGAAGCCTTACCATCTGAGACATTGTTTGCCATTCTTCGGCGTCTCGGCTTTTACGGTATCAAATTCGGCGATGAGCAGGGTTTGAGTGGCGCGGACACGGTTCTACTGGACGGGAGACCGGTCAACGCCGGGGTGTTACTGGCTGCCCAGGCTGAGGGTCATAACATCGTTACGATTGAAGGACTGGGAGAGCATCCCGACCAGGGTTGGAAGAGAACCAAGGGTCTGCATCCACTCCAACTGGCCTTTATCGAAACCGGCGCCATTCAGTGCGGTTACTGCACGCCCGCACAGATCCTGGCTGCCAAGGCGCTGCTGGATAAAAACGTACACCCAACTGAACCTGAAGTCCGGGAAGCAATTGCAGGTGTGCTGTGCCGTTGCACTGGCTACTATAAACCTGTCCAGGCCATCCTGCGCGCCGCGGCGGTCATGCGCGGCGAGGCTGTCGAACCGATTGAGATCAGCGGCGTTATGGATCTAAATCCGCCAAAGGAATCAACTTCATTCATGGCGGAGGCAGGCAACCTGGCAACGGAGACGCTTGTCACTCCCTGGATTGTCCTGGCGCCAGAGACGAAATCATATCAGACTGTTGGGAAGTCGGAACCGAAAGTAGATGCTGTCAAACTTGCCCAAGGCAAACCTGCCTTTACCGCCGACATCGAAATGCGCGGCATGTTACATGCCAAAGTCCTGCACTCGCCTTACGCCCATGCCCGCATCAATAAGATTGACGCCAGCAAAGCCAGAGCTTTGCCCGGCGTGGCCGCCGTGCTGACTTGGCAGAATATCCCGCGCGTGGTCTTCTCCACCGCTGGGCAGTCGGACCCCATCCCCGGTCCGTTGGATATGTTCTCTCTGGACAACAAGGTTCGCTTCGTAGGCGACCGGGTGGCCTTTATCGCTGCTGAAACCTCCGAGATTGCCGAACAGGCACTCAAACTGATTGAGGTGGAATATGAGATCCTGCCGGTCCTCATCGACCCGACGAAAGCCATGGAACCGGGTGTAGTTTGCATTCACGACGAGCCGGAGTACGTCAACTTCGCTGATTCCAAACCGGAAAAAAACTTGGCCGCCAAAATCAGGATCGACATCGGTAACGTTGAAAAAGGCTTTGCAGAAGCAGATGAAATCTTCGAGGCCGATTATGCCGTACCCAAGGTCCAGCAGGCACACATCGAGCCGCATGTTACGGTTACTTATTGGGACGAGGACGACCGTTTGGTTATCCGCACCAGCACCCAGGTCCCGTTCCACGTCCGGCGGATTCTGGCCCCGGTGCTCGGGCTGCCCATTAAACGGATCAGAGTCATCAAGCCGCGCATCGGCGGAGGGTTCGGCGGAAAGCAGGAGGTCCTGATCGAGGATGTGGCCGCCCACCTGACAATCGCCACAAAGCGCCCGGTCATTTACGAATACAGCCGTGAGGAGGAATTCACCGCCTCCCGTTCGCGTCATCCAATGCGAATCCGTATGAAGACCGGCGTTAAACGGGATGGGACGATGACCGCCAACGAGATGTACATCCTGAGCGACACCGGCGCGTACGGTTGCCATGCCCTGACCGTGACCGGCAACACCGGGCAGAAATCCATGGCACTCTATGTCGGCGATGGTGAGTACCGCAAATCGCCCAACATCCGCTTCTACGCCGACGTGGTCTATACCAACACACCGCCCGCCGGGGCTTACCGCGGTTATGGTGTGCCGCAGGGCTACTGGCCGGTGGAACGTCATATGGAAAAGATTGCCCGGAAACTGGGATTGGATCCGCTGGAATTCCGGCTGAAGAACGCAATCCGCCCGGGTGAATTCCACCCGTTCAGCACTGCCTGGAACGAAGGCCGTGAGCCGCATCCTGAAACTGTTTATACAGTGGGGCTGGAAGAATGTGTACGAAGGGGCAAGGCCGCGATTGGGTGGGCTGAGAAGTTTGGGAATGAAAAATGGCATAGTGGGACGAAACACGCTTCACCCCTGCGGAAGGGCATCGGCGTGGCAATGGTCATGCAAGGCACTGCCATCCCTTACCTCGACATGGGGGCAGCATCCATAAAGATGAATGATGACGGCTCGTTCAATCTGCTGATCGGTGCTACGGACCTGGGGACCGGTTCCGACACTGTACTGGCGCAGATGGCTGCTGAAGTGCTTGGCGTCCCGACCGAGGACATCCTGGTCTACTCGTCAGACACCGATTTTACCCCATTCGACAAGGGCGCTTACGCCTCTTCGACAACTTATATTTCTGGAACAGCAGTAACCCGCGCCGCCCAAATGGTCGCCGAGCGGATTAAACTGCGCGCCATAAAAATGTTATGCGCAGGGCCAGACGATATTCAATTGCGGGATAAACATGCCTTCACTCCCGACGGCCGTTCCGTTTCATTGACCGAGATAGCCCTGGACACACTCCACCACAGCGAGCAGGAACAGATCATGGGCATGGCCTCCTATGTCTCGCCTTCCTCCCCGCCTCCATTTGCAGCCCAGTTCGCCGAGGTAACGGTTGACACTGGCACCGGCGCGGTCACGGTGGACAAATTGGTCATGGCCGTGGATGGTGGTGTCATCGTCAACCCGTTGACCGCCTCCGGTCAGATTGAGGGTGGCATGACGCAGGCTCTCGGTTATGCCGTCTGCGAAGAAATGGTGTATGATGAAAAAGGCAGCGCCCGCGAGCGCGACTTCAACGACTACCACATCTTCCGCGCCAACGAGATGCCCGAACTGATAACCATCTTCGTTGAGACCTTCGAGCCGAGCCACCCGTTCGGCGTTAAAGCCGTGGCAGAGATACCAATGGACGGTGTTGCACCAGCCGTGGGAAATGCTATACTGGATGCAGTTGATGTGAATATTGATGAGAATCCAATAACACCAGAAAAGGTCTGGAAGGCATTGAAGAGAGTGTAAGAATGGTAGCTCAAATCTATGTCATTGGACACGTTAACCCTGATACCGACACCATCGCTGCCGCCATGGGATACGCCTGGCTCCTGCGTGAACGCGACGGCGTAGACACGGTCGCCTCACGCGCAGGTGCGGTCAACCCGCAGACCGCCTGGGTGCTAAAAAAAGTGGGATTGGATGCACCATTCCTGTTGAATGATGCCTCGCCCCGCTTCGAATCCGTAACCCGCCGCCTGGATACGGCCAAACCGGATGCCCCCCTGCAGGATGCCTGGAGCATCGCCTCCCGGACTTGGGGTGTGGCCCCGGTGGTGGATGAGGATGGTACTCCCTGCGGCCTGGTCACAGGAACAAGCCTCTTCAGGCTGGTAAACCAATTAATCGGTCCGAACCCGAAACGGCAGGAAGTGAGTCTGGCCGAAATCCTGGAGGTTCCCTGCCGCGAGGCCTGTAATTCCGATGTTCCCAGGTTTCAAGCCAGCAGCCGCATCCGCGACTCGCTCAACCGTATCCTGCGTGAGGAAGGCGACGACTTTTTCGTGGTGGACGAGAAGGGGTTGTATATGGGTATCTGCCGCCAGCGCGACCTGCTCAACCCACCACGGCTGAAAGTCATTCTGGTGGACCACAACGAGCCTCGCCAGGCAATTGCCAATCTGGAAGAGGCTGAACTGCTGGAAATCCTGGACCATCATCGGCTGGGTAATCCATCCACGCATGTGCCAATCAAGTTCAGTGTGGATATTGTCGGCAGCACCAGCACGCTGGTTTCGGAACAGGTGGAGGAGGCCGGACTGAGCGCTCCACCCCAACTTGCCGGGATGCTGCTTTCCGGACTGCTCGCGGACACACTCATCCTGTCCTCACCCACCACCACCCCCCGGGACAAGAAAGCAGCCGAACGACTTGGGCGCTGGGCTTTCGTGCGCGGCAGCCCTCTCGCAGGAGAGACAATAAAATCTTATGGCAAGCAGGTGTTGATTGCCAGTGCTGGTTTGTCTACGCGCACTCCTGAAGAAATCGTCAACACCGATATGAAACTCTATGAGGCGGGCGGCTTCCGTTTCGCCATCGCCCAGGCAGAGGTTACTGACCTGATGCAACTGGCCGAGCATCTCGTCAGCTTGAAGGTAGCGCTGACTGCTCTGCGAGACAAGCGCGCCCTGGATTTCGTAATGTTGATGGTCACGGACGTGGTCAATGGCTCCAGCCGCCTGCTTCTGACCGATGAGCCGCCCCAACTCTCCGACCTGCCTTACCCACCCCAGCCGGATGGGACACGTCTCGCAGAAGGCGTGGTCTCTCGCAAAAAGCAATTATTACCAGTCGTTCTGGGACTATTAGAAAGGTAAGCTATGGATAAAATACCCAATTCTCAATTGATTAACGGCGACCTCCCCTCCCGCCGCGCGGCGTGGAAGAACATCATCCCCTTTGCCCAATCCTTCAATGGCTATGAACACTGGGGTTCCGTCCAAAAATGCCGAGAAGTCGCCAGACAGGGCGTCGCTCTCCATAAAGCCAACCAGGACCTGTCCCAATCCCTGACCGATCTGCGCACCTGCCTGTTTTTCGAAGCGCGGCGCTGGAAGCATCTGGAGAAAGCCCCCAGCAAGGCAGGTCTGGAGTATGTGCGCGCCCTGGTGGAAGCTATCCGCCTGCGCGTACAGGCGAAAGAACTGGCGTGAGAAGTTTCTTGCATCGTAAGCGTCTTATTTTCACACTTCTGATGGACCATGAACTCAATTTATAAAGCCCTCTCTGAACTCGAAACAGCCCACCAATCCGCTGCCCTATGTACTGTCGTTAAAACCAGCGGTTCGACGCCGCGACACAGCACCAGCAAGCTGCTGGTCTATCCCGACGGGCATATCCTCGGAACGGTCGGCGGCGGAGAACTTGAAAACCGCGTCCGAAAGGAGGCGCTGGCTTCCCTGCAAGATGGCCAGCCGCGCCTCCTTTCTTATAAAATGACCGACCCATCGCGCGGCGACGCAGGTGTTTGCGGCGGTCAGGTGGAGGTGTTTGTGGAACCAATTCTTCCAGCCCCAATTGTTGTCGTGCTCGGCGGCGGACATGTCGGCAAAGCCGTGGCACATCTTGCCAATTGGCTCGGTTTTCGCATCGCTGTCTCGGACGACCGGCCCGAGTTCTGTACCCCCGAATTAAACCCGGATGCTGACGAGTTTTACCCCATCCCGATGGCAGAACTACCCCTGCACCTGAACATCACCAAGCAGACCGCTCTCATCCTGACCACGCGCGGCAACAATCTGGATATTGCCGGATTGCCTGCCCTGCTCGAAAGTCAGGCTGGTTACATCGGCGTTATCGGCTCGCGCAAACGCTGGTCTGAGACGGTGAAAAGTCTTAATGAAGCTGGGATTTCCGACGAACAACTGAAACGCGTCCACTCACCCATTGGGCTGGGTATCGGAGCTGAAACGCCGGAAGAGATCGCCGTTAGCATCATGGCCGAAGTGCTCATGCTGCGTGGTGGCGGGTCCGGGAAGCAGATGAAGGATCCTCGATGACCCTCCCGCCCAACCAACGCATGTTCCATGGCGGAATCCACTCCGCGGCTTTAGCGGATCAACTTTCAGCGCGCTTCAACGACCGGCAGCACCGTGTCAGCACCCAGGTCCAAGGTGATACGGCGCTGGTGCAAATTGGCTCGAAACACGGCACCCCGGTTACGATTCACATAGCCGATACTGAGGGTGGTGTTTTGGTCACCATGAGCCGCGACCGCGACTGGCTGGACCGTATTGCCGATTCCAGCGAATTGGTCGAGCGCGCTGCCTCCAGTCCACTCTCCCTGCTGGCGCTCGTACCGGATGTGATTGGCGAGATGAAACAGGAAAACCTTGCCCCGCTCATCTGGGATGCCATTGACGACTTGTGCGCCCTGACACGCTCCCTGGCCGGGGAGGAAAAAGCACCGCGCAATCCCAAAGTATGCCAGTACTGCGGCATGTCCAACGATCCGGCACTGGAAGAATGCATAGCCTGCGGTGCCGCCCTCCCTACGGACCTGCCACGGGTCTGCCCAAAATGTGGACGCGGTCACACCTCCGATGCCTTGTTCTGCCAGGCCTGTGGAACGCGTCTGGTGGAAGGGTGAGAGAGAAAAGGACAATAAAATAAAACTTTTCGGGGATGGCGGCGTAGATTAAACAGGATAAAATAGCTTGTATCAATAACCCGCTTCGAATATAATGGATTAGCTCATCATAAAGGAGAGACAAAATGGCACGTATCTTTGATGTTATTGAATATGCAAACGAAATGACTGACGAAATCGTCCATCGCTTCCCGGATGACAACACCGTCGGCGATTACCGCATCGGCTCGAACGTCATCGTGCGTGACGGGCAGACAGCGGTTTTCTTCCGCGACGGCCAGGCTTTGGATATGTTCGGTCCCGGACGCCATGTCATCGCCACCGCCAACATTCCCAAGCTGATTGATCTCATTGGCAAGGCTTTCAACGACCGCACCCCCTTCCCGTGCGAAGTCTATTTCGTCTCGATGAAGGAATTTGCCAACCGTAAATGGGGCACACCGCAGCCAATCATCGTCCGCAATCCGGGCATGGGCCTGGGCGTGGCGCTCCTGCAGGGCTTCGGCACCTACAGCTTCCAGATGAAGGACCCACAGCAATTCATAATCCAGATCGTTGGCAAGCAGGCATCTTTCAAGATTGACGATATTGAAGAGCGTCTGCGCAGCATCCTGCTCTCGAAACTCCAGGATACGCTCGGCGAATGGGCCGCTAAATATGCCGTCCCCGAAATGATCGGTAAGACGATTGAACTGGGTGGCTACGTCCGCTCGATCGGCGAAGAGGATTTCAACGCAGTCGGTCTGACACTTAAATCCTTCTACGTCGGCAACCTGAAACCGTCTGATAAATCCGCTGAGGAACTGAGGGCAATGGGCATGCTCGATATGGCCACCTACACTCAGTTGCAGGCGGCAGATGCGATGCGAGATGCTGCTTCCAACCCAAGTGGCGGCGCAGGCCTGACAGCCGGTATCGGTGCCGGGATGGGCATCGGTAACCTGATGGGTCAGGCTCTTCAGGGCGGAATGCAGTCCGGGCAGACGCAAAAACCTTCCGGTAGTGCTCCCTCCGGTGGCATGCCCGATGTGATGACCCCCGCGGAGGCCGCGGGCTTCCTGAAAGTCTCAGAGGAAGACGTAATGGCAGCCATTAATGATGGCAGCCTGAAGGCCAAGAAACTCGGTAACGCCTACCGCATCAGCAAGGAGTCGGTGGACGAATTCCTGAAGAGTTAAGGATAATATTAGATGTAAAAGGAGTCCGGTTTTACCGGACTCCTTTTGATTCTTTATCTACTGACTTGCGTTCTTCGCTTTATTCCAACTCCGCCATCACATCTGCCACCGCCTCCAGTACATCCCCGGCCAATACAGCAGCAGTGCTCCCCAGGATTACAGCAGCGGCCAAACCTGCCTGGGCATGCACCCAGGCCCCAAGCCGGGCTGCGTCGTAGGCCTCCAGGCTTTGGGCACGCAGGCCAGTAATCAGTCCAGCCAGCACATCCCCGGTGCCGGCATGGGCCAGGGCAGGAGTAGCCACCGGTATGGTAGTTGTGCGTCCATCCGGGGCGGCGATGACTGTAAACGCGCCCTTCAACACGACCACATGTCCCCACTCAGCGGCATATTGACCGGCAATGGCCAGGCGGTCTCTTTGGATTTTCTCGACCGTAAGTCCTGTCAGGATGGACATTTCACCTGGGTGCGGGGTCAGGATTGCCGGAGCCGGGAGCAGCTTGAACCATTCGGGTAATTTTGCCAGCAGCTTCAACCCATCAGCATCAAAAACGAATGGGGGCATTACAGTAGGTTTTTTTTCTGCTCTCGAACCGGCGCTTTGAACAAAGCCCATACGTGCATGGGTGGCCTTGGCTGACGCACCATCTAGCAAGTTCGCAATGAAATCCCTGGTCGTGTCATCCAATCCCAAACCGGGTCCAATCAAAAGGGCAGTGGTGTGTTCCAGATTATCGATCAGCACATCGGCCGCGCTGGAAGCAATGGAGCCCATTTCGTGCGGCAGTAGCAGCCAGGTCGCTTCAGGAAAGTGACCCGCTAGGGTGGTGTGCAATGGTGCGGGGACAGCCAATGTTACCAGGCCGGTGCCGATGCGGTAAGCGGCTTTACCTGCCAGCAGGGCCGCGCCGGTGTAATTAACCGACCCGGCCACAACCAGCGCCGTGCCGAATGTTCCCTTATGAGCATCCGTCGGGCGTTCTGGAAGAAGAGAGACGGCCAAGGTTTCGTCGGCCACTTCACTTTTGACCGCCTGCCAGGACTTCAACTCGGTGAGCAGACCAATATCCACGACCCGTAATTCGCCGACCGAATCAAAGGCCGGGAGTTTAAGCAAACCTTGTTTGACTGCTGCCAGTGTAACCGTCGCGTCTGCAGGGATGCATTCTTTGGCAACCTCACCGGTATCGCAATCCACACCAGAAGGGCAATCCACGGCAACAATAAAGGGCTGCCATTCAATCGATCCAAGGATGGTTTTTACCACGCCAAGAACCTTGCCGATATCAGGCTTAAGAGGTAGTTTGAAGCCTGTACCCAGAACGCCATCCAGGACAACATCGGCGGTTTCCAGAAAGGCAGTGAGCTGTTGGAAATCAGAATCCTTATCGGCCAGGTAAATCTCCCCGTCCGCATCTTCCAGTCGTTTCACCAGCGGATCGCCGGTAGCTTTGCGCTTGATGAGGTAAGCACGCGCCTTCCAGCCTTTCTCTGCCAGATGCGTCAGAGCAACGAGCGTATCACCGCCATTGTTGCCGGGCCCGACAAACCCAAGCACTTGGATGTCTTCCTCGTCATCCTGAGCATAAGCCAGCTGCAAAACCTCGCGGGACAGGTTATGCCCGGCATTTTCCATCATCATATCGTAGGTAAGGCCGTTCGCGTCAGCCTCCTGTTCGGTGGAACGCATTTCAGAAATTGAAACCAGTTTCATATCAGGGTTCTCCAATTCACGCCGCATTATATACCCATATTATAGGATTTTCCAAAGAACCAAGATATACCCCATTTTCTTGACGCTTTCCGCAAAACCATAAATTAAAGAGCTCCGCCCTGCCGTCGAACGTGGTCTGCCAAAGGGGGGTAGGCTCTTCGCGTTTGACACGGGCAGGGCAGTGCCTTTGTTATTTTATCATTTCCAGATATCTTGCGCCACCCACTCTAGGCCCAACTCAGCCAGTTTATTAGATGTTGGTTTACCGGTCACCGGGTCCCAGCCGCGGGCTGTGTAATATGCTTCTAGCATTTCATTAAAAGGCGGCACGTAACCAGCCGAACCCCCATCTTGGTAGGGTGCAAGAAATGCTTTCGGTAATTTGTCATTCGCCCGAGTCAAGCCAAGGCGGTTGTTGATCGCCCGCTTGAGGTTCCATGCCCGCTCACCAGCTCGGAACAAATCCTCCGGTCCCCAGTCCAGGCTGCAGGCAGTGTTGATTAGCCCTGTTATCGTCTCAACCGGGACGTTGGCGAAGATGCACATCACCAGCGCGTTGAACACGGTCTGCCAATCTTGGTAACGGGCCACATTGGCGGCTTTCTCCGCACCAGCATGGCGATCATAGAATTCCAGCCCAAGGCTTGCATCAGCTTGACCCATATCCACTAAAAAATACTGGGACTGATTGTGACAGGCGCCGCGCGGCGAAGTGGCATATACAAGCGCCATGCCAGAGTAGGCGCGTGGATCGTGGTAAGCCACTTCCAGACCATTGACTTGCACGGCTTCCTCTTCTGCACCAAAATGCTGACCAAAGCGCCTTGAACCTTGGGCAAGAAATTCACCAATCCCCTCGCGGTGGGCAGTCAAATGGAGCAACTGTTCGACTGGTTTCACGTCGCCCCAGCGCAGGACCAGGCCGCCGGTATCCTTAGTTGTGATGACACCCTTCTCGAAAAGATGAAAAGCCAGGCCGAGTGTACCGCCCGCGCTGATGGTATCCATCCCATAACGGTCACACAGCTCACCCAGGCGAGTGATTGCAGCTAGGTCGTCAATGAGCAGGTCTGGACCGAAACTGACGATCGTTTCATATTCCGGACCTTTGCGCTTTGCGCCGTCCTCAAGGCGCACTACCCTGCCGCAAGCGATCACACAGGCGTGACAGGCACTCGTCCCGGCCAGGATGGTCTCGGCCATGGTCGCACCAGAAACTTTCCCAACGCTTTCGAATGTCCCGCTGCGAAAATACTTTTTCGGTAGGCCTCCCAGATAATCTGCGTAATCCACCACACTGGCTGTCCCTAGCTCATGGTATACATGACATAAATTATCTTCTTTAAGAGCATGATTTGCCGCTGAGCGTAGGGGGGCAAACAATTCAGGCTGGGCAAGAGGGATTTTTTTCGTCCCTTTTACGGCTATCGCCTTGAGATTCTTCGACCCAGCCACCATCCCCAACCCGGTGCGTCCCGCCGCCCGCCCGTGATCGCAATAAAGACCAGCGAATAGCACGCCTATCTCGCCAGCTGGACCGATCGTCAGGACGTGCATTCCAGGAACGCCGATCTCACTCTTGATGATTTCCTGCGATTCGTACGTGTCTTTTCCCCAAACATTTCTTGCGTCCCGGACCTCGAGCCTGTCGTTATTTAACCAGAGATAGACCGGCGTGTCAGCTTTTCCTGTGATCCACAATCCATCATAGCCGCAAAAACGAAGCTCGGGTCCCCAGAACCCGCCGCAGTTTGACTCGGCCCACAATTCTGTTGCCGGGCTTTTCCCGCAGACCACGAAGCGACCTACGGTTGGACCAGCCGTTCCGGAGAGAGGGCCGTTCAGGAGGAGCAGCGGCGATTCCTGAGAGACAGGGTCGAGGTCCCGCGTGAGCACAGTATAAAGCAGGCGCGCTGCAAGCGACGCACCGCCAAGATAGTCATTTTCCCATTCAGCCGGGATGACATACTCCTCGGTTTCCCCTGATGTCAGATTAACTTTGAGGATCGGTTGCATGATCAGGTAAGGATTTCAGTGGTGACATCCCGGGCGCAGCGAACAAAATCCAGCACGGTCGGTACATTGCGCATCATGTAGGCCATACTCCCCTGTACTTGCAACTTGCGGGTCATCATGGCGGTCATCGGGTCAAGTTGGCCTTTCATGATGCGGGAAATGTTGTCGTAGGTGGCTGTCAAGATAAACTTTGGTTGGACGGAGGACATATCTTTCAGGATTTGCACTTTACGGCATTTACCATGCCATAAATCCAGATAGTATTGTTGTTTTTCCGTGAGAGGCCCACTCGGTTCGATGACCACGCACATATCGCCTTCCCAATTTCTGGCAATTTGGGCATAACGCTCATCGGAATTTAGTTTATCAGAAAGGATTTGCAGCCACTCAGGGCTTGGAAATATGGCAGCCATCGTATGCCTCCTTCGAAAAAATCCTGAATGTATTATATCATTTCCATCTCTTTCGATCTTGAATTAGGTGCGAACGAATCACCCTTTTCCTCTTGTCATAATTCAAAAGTTGGTCTATGCTTATATCATCAGAGTAGACAGGCATCATATCCTGAACTCCATCCTCAGAAACGGCTATTTCAATAAAGGAGAGAGAAGTGATGAAAAAAATTACATTTGTACTGAGTGTTCTGGTTCTCGCCAGCCTTGTGCTGACAGCCTGCGCCCCGAAGACAACCACGGCACCCACCCCTACCGCGGGAGGAACCACAAGCGGCCTGCCTGATCTTGGCGGTAAAACCATCACCGTCGCCGTGGAAAATGCCTACCCCCCATTCAACAGCATTGACCAGGCCACCGGTCAGGGTGCAGGCTGGGACTACGATGCTGTCAGAGAAATCTGCAAGCGACTCAACTGCTTAGCTGATTTCAAGCAGGCTGCCTGGGATGGTATTTTCCCTGCCATGCAGGCTGGTGAATTTGACATGCTGGCTGACGGCGTGACCGTTACCTCAGACCGCGCCAAGATCGTGGATTTCTCAACCCCGTATGTTGAAGTTAACCAGTACCTCATGGTTCGTACTGCTGAAACCCGCACAGCTGCGCAAATGGAAGCTGACCCGAATGCCAAGATCGGCACCCAAATCGGTACGACCAATGAGATCGCCGCCAAGGCGTATTTTACAGGAAAAAACATCCAGGATTTTGAAGACTTTGGTGCGGCCGTACTGGCTTTGAAATCGAGCGATATTGACGGCGTTGTCATTGACAACATTGCCGCCATAGGTTTCATGAATGAGAACAAGGGCGTATTCAAAATGGCTGGCCAAATTGCAACTGGCGAGTCGCTGGCTTTCGTTTTTCCGCAAAATAGCACCTTGGAGGCCCCGATAAATGCTGCCCTGGCAGCCATGACCGCCGATGGCACGCTTGAACAGCTCAATAAGAAATGGGGTCTTATTCCGTAATTGCTTCCCACGCCGTTTCTGACATTTGAGAGATGGGAGCGCAGCCCCCATCTCTCATGACATTAATCCCTGTAGGAGTTATGCATGGAATCATCAACCAATCTTTCTAATCCAAGTTTGATACCGGGTGGATGGAAAATCTCAAAATGGCCCTGGTGGGTTGTTGTTCTCGTGCTTGTTGCACTGGCAGTCATATACCTTATCCTGGCTTCACCGAATTATCACTCATCATTCTTATATCTATTACAAGGCGTCTACGTCACCCTGCAAATTACTATATTCTCGTATTTGATCGCAACGGTTATCGGCCTGTTTGCCGGTCTGGCAAGGGTTTCAAAGAACATCTTTTTATTTAATATATCCACCCTTTATGTGGAAGTTATACGCGGGATTCCTCTGGTGGTATTACTCTTGTACATCGCCTTTGCGTTATTCCCCATTTTTGTGGATATGGTCAAGGGGTTGGGTGCCTGGGGCCTTGGGATCATCTCTGGTAGTGGATTTTTCCTGGCCTTGTCGAATTTTTCCATTCGCTCTGTCTCGATGGAAGGGCGCGCCATCATCGCTCTGGGTTTCGGCTACGGCGCTTATGAAGCAGAAGTTTTTCGCGCCGGCATCCAATCCATCGGCAAGGGACAGACCGAAGCGGCACGTTCCCTCGGTATGACCTATATGCAAGCCATGCGCTTCATTATTCTGCCGCAAGCGATCCGCCGGGTATTGCCTCCGCTTGGCAATGACTTTATCGCCTGCTTGAAAGATTCGTCCCTGGCCACCGTTCTGGCCGTCAACGAACTCACCCAGTTGGGTCGCATGCTGCGCGCTAGTACCTTCCGCGTGCTGGAAGCATTCAATATCATGGCCTTCTTGTATCTGTCAATGACACTGTGCTTATCTGGCGCGGTCCACTGGTTGGAACGCAAGATGAAGATCGAGGAGTAAACGGAAAAGCCGCCTTTTGGCGGCTTTTATTCTTATGCGCTGGGGGGGACTTGAACCCCCACGCCTTGCGGCACATGCCCCTCAAGCATGCCTGTCTGCCAGTTCCAGCAC